>Ga0210059_1014996_pt1 | contig 11374 bp, 6 predicted proteins | sample Ectturendosymbi2_FD_188042 | JGI IMG/M metagenome (GOLD analysis project Ga0210059, IMG submission 188042) | Ecteinascidia turbinata endosymbiont from Florida, USA - Sample 2 (SPAdes) (version 2) | ecosystem: Host-associated > Tunicates > Ascidians > Unclassified | place: Key West, Florida... | reverse complement strand
CCTACTTTTTTCCTTGGCCCCGCAGTGCCCCCCCCCCACTTTTTTCATTCTAGAATCACCACTGGGCACGGCGGGAAGACTCTCCCAGCAAAACGACAGGCGAATTCGCATGCTCGGTGGCTGCGTCTTGCGCCGAGGGCTGCATGGCAGGAAGCTCAAGCGGTTGCTGGGCGGCGTCAAACAGTAAGTTAGCGGTAGCTTGACGTTTGCGGCGCGCGTGCGATCCTTTTTTCCGCCAAGTTTGCGTTTGCGTGGCAGGCTCCTTGAGCAACGAGGCAGCTCAGCAGTTTGTCACGAAACTGACCGAGAGCAAAAGTAATAAACATTCCACTTAGCTTTATCAAGGTGCGAAGGTCTACCAATAGTTTGATACAAGTTATCTGTATGTGTAGCAACAACAGTACAGCCCTGGGTTTGCCAGTTGAGGTTCTCCGGCCAACGCCGCGTCTCCCTCGCGCGCTCGGCCAGCCTTTTCGCAGCACATGCAGCATATCGTCGGCAGAGATTTGAGAAAAGTCGAAGGCAATGACGGAAAGCGGTTATTTGGTCTATATCCGGCATGAACCTATTCTGTACAACAAACAAGACAATGTTAGACACCACAAAGGGGTTTGTTTATGAACAGTGGAGCTACTATAATCGGAAGCAGTAACCCGTGAATTAAAGCACAAATTATAGCAATTAACGCAATGTATTGAGCGATTCTCTGTGGCGAGCAGAGGTCTAGTGATGCCCGGGGCGACTGCTTGATTGGATGCCCCCCTACCAAATTCTAGCATTGAGTAGTGGCGTAGGCCTATGGTGGCCATTGTTACTGGATATACGCAGTTTGTGACGTCACAATATGACGTCATATTCAAGTTTGTAAACCAATGTTTTGGCAAAGTTTGTCGAGACAACATGCATATTCAGGGACGCCGGAGCAGTGGTAGGGCAGGGGGAGCAGTAAAAATGTTGAGGGCAATGTAAACTTATAAAAAACAAAAAAATCGTTACCAATTATGTTTGTTTCTGTTCATCAACAATGTTGACCTCAAAAAGAATAACATAAATTATAGAAAACCATTCTGAATTTTCTGGGTGCCCGAATAGCTGCAATAAATTTATTTCAGGTCGATCTTGATAAACTACGAAATTACCTACGATACTGTTATGAAAAAGCACCTGCGCCCCCCGACGAATAGCAGTCGATCAGAATGTATGCGACGGACGGGGATGGTGGACTCCCAGGGCTGACAGTTTAAAATTAATAAACTACACAATAATTGAGAATGCGCATAAAGCACACAAGAAAATTTTCGTTTCTTTTATGTGGCTGTTATATGTACAACTACTGGGGGACAGAACAGATACATGTTTGTGTGTGCCGTTATGATCAATCCGCCTGAACTGCCAATTAATGACGAAGCTCGAAACGAAGCACATACCGGTATTGCAAGCACATGTGTGCGATGGTATTAGCACAAAAAACGAAACGGGAAACAGTGATACAACATAAAATCAGCTAAACCAAGCACGTTGAAATAGGACAGTTTTGAAATTTGACTGAGAAAATCAAAAGGTCCATAATTATCTTCAGGGTTGATGTAATTGAGCCCAACCAAGAAACCACCCGGTGTTTTTTTCTAAAAGCCCACTTGATACAAGCCAGAAAAATCCACTCTTCTTTTCCTTTGAAAAATGTACTATGAAGTTAAAAGTAAAATAAGCAGCACACTTGCACAGTCAACTGTATTTTTTTTATTGAAAACAACACGAACAGCAATGAAATTTGAAGGACTTGAGCAAAAGAGAAGAAAAAGTAGAACAATTTGAGTAAATTCTACTGGTTATCTTCTTCAGCTCTGTAATTCGGTATATTTTAACCTCTTTTTCCGCCTTCTCTGCATCCAATCTGTTTCTGATGTTGGAACATACCAAACCATATGTTGATAAAATACACTATATAGATGTGAACTAGCAGGGCTTGTAGGCTACATAAACTTGATGTGAAACGGCAGAGTTTGTGTGGGAGTTGGCTTTTCTCTGTTTGCTGTGTGTATGCTTGCCAAACCTTACCACTTCGGAGTGAATTGACCAACAACACTACTTTGCGAAAACAAAGATGGGGTACATTTCCTTACCGTCAAATTTGAATGCCATAATAGGTATATCAAGCTATTACTGTGTAATTCTGAAAATGGTGTTATTGCATGATGCAATGAAAATAATTCAGAAAGGGGTTTTGTATCTTTTTCTACAAAAGAACAAAAACGTGTTTCTTTTCAAAAAAACAAAAAAAAACGGATTTAAAAAACAAAACACCCATGTGAATTGCTTTTTTTAAACCGGGTTTTTTTCAACACTGATCCTCTTTCAATCCTTTTTTGTGATTTTCCTTTGGTTGCACGATCTGGAACAAGTCACGTCACTATCAGTTTGACTAGGTGTGCGCCGCACACTTAAAGTATAGGTCCCTGGTATTAAGAAGCTGAGAATTACTGGCATTTGAATACGTAACAATTAGTATTGACAACAAAACAAGTTTCGTAAAACTAACTCCATACAGCATGTATTAGTAGACTTACAAAAGGAAAAATCATCTAGTTACAGCGTTTCAATTTTTGTAATTTCACTCTTTTGATGCTCCCCTGGCCTTGGATGCCCGGGGCCGGCACCCCGTTCGCCCCCCTCTGCACGCCACTGGCGATTCTTCCAAACATATAAGATAATATCTGCCATAAAACGGTTCGTAGAATGTGATTAAATAACTCAAGTAATTTACTGAGCCCTTCTCCAGGGTTGTTCAGTGGTTGGCTAGGCGAAAATGTACTATTTTGAAAAGAGTTAACAAAGCTCTGGTAGCTATTGCTAATGAAAAGCAAATGGTTGACGTCATCGTTGGTGAGTTCGTTTGGAGCGACTTTGTTGACGTGTTTCACTCTGCAAAAATGTAAGCTCAATCGGTGAATCTGATTCACTTTGTTCTATGAAAGGGCGAAGGCGTAACCTCACGTTCGGGGCTGCTTGAGACACGAAGCAGGCAGGGGATTTGAGAGGTGACACTGTACAATTCATTGCCCTCGACTCTTGCGTCGCATGAAATAATGGATAGCGGCAACATTTACCGACCATTAGCACAAACGGCGACTTGTCTTTACCGCGATGAAGCGACGAACATATCGCAGAAAACGGTCGATCGGTCAGTCAGACAGCAACTCGCTCGCGACACTACTCGGAAAGAAGCTCCATACAAGACTCTGCGAGGTTGTAAATACACGCGCAGAAATGCAAACAGAAAAACGCATCCAGCACAAGGAGTGACTGTAAAGACACGTGATACATACAGACGCAGTGTGAACATGTGAACTGTTTGTGCCCAGTAGGATGGCTCAATGAGCAGTCTATTACAATCGCAACACTACTTCCACCTCGCAGGAAAATATTTACGATGACGTAACACGAATTATCATCGACTGTGATGAGTGCAGCGCATACTGACAAAATCATTTTGATTTTTTGTGAATATAAAAATCATAGCAAAGAAAACAACAGCACACCATCATTTGTGACGTCTTGAATCCAGAGATGAGCATTGGACTGGACTTGGATTGGACTGGATCCGGACTGTAGCAACTTTTGTTGAATTTGGATTGGATCCAGAGTGGAAATCACTTCAAAATTTAGGATCCGGACGGATTTGAAGTGAGTTAATGAAAAAAAATGTGGCATTTTTGTTGTGAACAGGCTGCATTTTTCAAGGTTTTTGAACTTTCTTTATACTTGGACTTTACATTTAAAAAAAATTTGGACTGGGTTTAAACTGACTTTCAAAACATCAGGACTGGATCTGGATCACAAAAATGACAGTCCGCTCATCTCTGCTTGAATCACTCACAGGAAAATTTCGTCATAGAAATCAAACAAATATCCTGATCCTGTCCTGATCCAATTTTTTTCAAAAATAAATATCCAAATCCAATCCTGATCCAAAAAAACGCAAATATCCTGCAGGATATCCAATCCTGATACTGTCCATGCTCACCTCTGGTCGCCACATGGGCTTATCAGAGGTGGCCGGAGTCACTTTTTCAGGCTCCGCTTCCGCTCGTGTTCCAAAATTTTTGAATCCGGTTCTGGATCCTGGTCCGGAAAATTTTTAAATTCGGGAATTCGACTCCGGTTCAGACTCCGGCTACAACCATCGAATCAACCAAAATTCACCCATGCTTTACTTAAGAAATGACCACAATGACTCCTGTTACTGCAGAAATTGGAAAGTGACTCCGGTTCCGGGTGCGATTTTTCACAAATTTTTGACTCCGAATCCGGGTCAGGATTCGGGTCCGAAAGAAAAACGCAGAATCCTGCTGGAGTCGACTCCGGCACTCCAGACTAAAGATGGCACGGGCCGCTAATGGTCCGTTTTTTTGACGGGCCGCTGAGGTCGAACGAGCGGGCCGCTAACAATATTTTTAGCAGTTGTATTTCACCGAGCCGCCCAGCAATTTTGAAACAAACTTTAAAATTTGTTTAAGTCAGAAGAACCACTTAGTGGCAATAGAGTGAGTGAAACTACTTGCAATCTGCTTGGCATTGCTTTGCCGATGCTGCATTTTCAGGCAAATTTGCTTTTCCCGTATGCGAGCACTCAGGGCGACTGGCAGGCACACTTCAAGAAAATTTTCGTGTATGGTGACAACTTCTTGCATGAGCGTGGCGGTCAGCAATACTGATGCTGAGTGGCTTGCTGGAGGGAACGTAATATGCAACGTTTTGATGGTGTGCTATAGGTGTTTTTTATATATGTATCAAGTCACAATCGCCTTACAAGTAAGATTGAGGGCTTTACGTTTAGAGTTTCAGGTTTAGAGTTTTAGGTTTAGGTTTTAGGTTTAGGGATTTAGGTTCATGGTTTTAGATTGAGAGCAGGACCGTCGCCAGAAAGTCTTCACTAGGGGGAATTTACGTTTCTGCAGGGTATTGACATTCTAAAACTGACAAAAACTCCACTGATTTATACAGTGGTGTTTCATATTACAGTATAGTTTGGAGCTTTGTTTGGAGGTGCTAAGCCTAACAAATCTACCTTGTGGCAATGAGACTGGTTCAGTGGTTGAGGGATTTAGGTTGGGGTTTTATTTTTAGGTTGAGGGTTTTATTTTTAGGATTAGGGTTTAGGCTTGAGGTTTCAGATTTGGGGTTTTAGGTTCAGGGTCTTACGTTTAGGGTTTTTAGGCTTGCACTCTAATCCAAATATGTAACTTTGTATATTGTGCTGGCAACATGACATGACCACTTCAACCAACCATGTTCCACAAAAGGAAAAATAGTCTCAAAAGATGTTTTACCTCAGAAGGCAAAATGGCCCCGTCAGATATTTTGCCTCAGAAGGCAAAATAGACAAGTCTGTCAATTGTTTAGCAGGCCATGGGCGGGCCAGTTTGAAAAAAATAGATGTCCTTGGTCCACTGGTGGTTAATGGGCTGGATGTTGCGAGCTATGGGCGATCTGGGCCTGAAAAATCTTGGACCGTGCCATCTCTACTCCAGACCATGGCCACCTCTTCGGCTTATGCAAATAACAGTGACAGGCGTTTGGATTTAAACAAGATTCGGTTTTCCTGGTTCCATTATATTTTGCAATTTAATTTTTGGGTTGGATCTGTATCTGAAAAACTTAAATCGCTTTACTGGTATCTGGAAAAAACTCAGTGTAACAGGATGAGGCCCACTGCCATGATCACGATATGCAAATACTACATTAAACCACGATAAGGTGTCAATATATTGTGCCCTGCTGACCCTTCAGAGAAAGCAACATCTCATATATACTTCTGCACAAGTTGGGGACACTTGATCCTTGCAATGTAGCATAGCACGACTAGACAGTCAAGACGGAAAGTTTGCGCCAATCTTGATCATCACTGAAGCAAAAAATGCCCATTTCTTTGTGTGCAAACGAATTCAGTTTGTGCATCCGAGGCTCAGAGATTTTGTAAAAATGACTCTGAATAGAGTCTCGGGTCATTGATTGTGACTCGAGTCGAGTCATTCCGTGAAAAACGTTACTCGAGTCGAGTCTCCATTTTTCTCAACATGACTCGAATTGAGTCCGAATCACCAAAAATCGTGACTCGAGTCGACTCGAGTCATTGACTCGTGTCACGCTATCACTGGGTGCAGTTTGGTAAAAGTCCGGACAAAATTCCTTCAAATCTGGACAAAATCCGTGGAAATATGGACAATACTCTGAAATCTTCACAAAATCCCCGAAAATCTGAGCAAACCCCTGAAAATATGAGCAAAAATGACGCCCAACGGCTCCAAAAATAACATGAAGAGCTTTTTTCTTGTTTGTATGGGTTTTTGTCCGGGCAAGCTATCCTTCGTACTCCCAGAAATTTGCCTGCTCCTCATCTCCCATTCACTCCTGTACTTACAACTAGAATGATAACTTATCTTATCATTGATAAGAGCACTTCCTTGATGTCAATGTCGCATTTATATCGTGGATACGCAGACCGGTCTGCAAGCGTTGAGCCTGCTTGGCGCTTGCAACACACGAAATGAATTTTATGCATCATCACTGGAAATGTGTGCACTGTACAAACATTTCCAGTGATTACACAAAAAATTATTTCATATCTTGCATACTTCAAATCTTACTAACATCACAACCCTGGTGGCGGTCTAATATAGCATTAATAACAAATACTTTGCAAATGTGTTGCCGAATAAAATGGAATAGTAATACTTTCCTTCAGAGGAAACCTTTTCAGTGTAAAAATGCCAAATGAATTTTTTTCAGGCCAACCAACTTGAGTTGAGGCCAAAAAAAGGCCAAAAGGCCAACTAAAATTTTTTAGGCTAACCAACTTCAAACAAGGGCAGATTTCTGAAATTTGGTGTAAAAAAGATCAACCTGGCAACCCTGCTTCCAGTGTTAGTTTGAGGGCGTGTGCAGACAACAACGCATTCATTTTTCACCTGACCTTGGCCAGGGTTGAACTCTATTTCTTAACGTGCGACGTTCGTGTCTTATTCTGGACGTAGTGTTGTACCACGCGGTACGAGTTAGTGAACAGGTGTCTGTTATCCTGTGATCCTACCAACAACGTCATCACTGAATGTTCTGTGTCTGTTATTACCAATCTGTGTTGTGCAGATAGTGTGTGCTTGTGCTGCATGGACTTCGTGTCTGGTTCAAAGAATAAAATATCAAAATATATGTCAGAGAATATTTGTGTCAAAAATCATTGTACGCTTATTGGTAAATACATTTTTGTTATTCCCTCAGCCTTTTTGTCATAGGAAGTTTTAGGGACATGGGCGTCGAAAAGAGGGCCAACGCCTCCCCATATTTTGAAATTGGACATTTTCTCATCATATTTTTGCAAAAAGGTTGTTTTCTTAGTTTCGAGTGGTGGAAATGTAATTTTGCCACTTTTGGCCCTCTGCAAAAATATTTTTGACCCACCCCAGGAAAATCCACTGCTGGTCCTTCCCTGAAAAAAAATCCAAGTCCAGCACCCATGTTAGGGGTAGCCTACATGTTCATGTATCGAAATACTGAAGGAGTACATGGCCAGAGGAAGTTTGGGAACCCCTGGCGCAATGCCGTTCCCCATTACATCACGCGGGACCATGGTGATTTGTTAAACTTTGGTTTTCAAAAAAGCTCTGACAGCAGTAATCAGTTGTCTCGTTTTGCATTTATAAATAGGTTTGTAAATGGCGGAGTCAGTGGATACATGTTATAATCTTGACGTAAGGTGCGATAGCACTGTATGTACAGTATCTACAGCCACTGCCTTTACAAATTGGTTTTGCAAAGATTGCATGGTTCCTAAATGCTGTAGAGACTACAGTATTTTTTACAGTTCACGAAATTGACAAACTGAACTTTTCAGTGACTTTTAACGTTTTTCATTAATTTTCAGACTTGGCTATTTTTGGCTACACATTTTTGTCAATTTTGGCTACTTTTGGCTAATTGTTTTGTGAAATTTCGCTATAAAGCTTTTTGAAATCTGGCAACACTGATCAGGATTAGATATCCTGCAGGATACTTGCGATTTTTTCGGATCACGGATTTGGATACTCATTTTTGAAAAAAATTTGATCAGGTCAGGACAGGATATCGGTTGGATTTCTATAACGAAATTTTCCTGAGAGTGATTCAAGATGCCACAACTGATGGTGGAAGTGTTTCTCTTTGCTGTTTTTATAGTGTCAGATGTCAGTATGTGATGCACTCATCAAATGGTAATTCGTGTAACATCATTTTTAATTTTGTCCGGCCAAATGGAAGTAGTGAGCTGCTTTTATATTGCTGGTATGCTGCTTTGTTTGTTGTGCTGAATGGCATACGTGTGTGTTGTGTAGGCTATAATATTGTCTGTTTCATGGGTGGCCAACTTCGAACTTGTCTTCGACTGGGATGAACCAGAAAATTTCTTGATAACTCGCAATCGACCGGTCAGTAAGTAATAGAGTCACAAATACAATATCACATGCCAAAGTTGAATATCACATGTGCAAATACAGTGCACCATTGCCTTTGATCATTGATTTGATGCACAGACAGAAGCTGAGAAGGCAATAAAGTGTCTAGTTTTGCCTAAATCATGATTGCCACACAATACTCTGCCGAAATAGCCTGTGGTTAGCCATTGCAATAGTCACCAAAGAATATATGTGACCAACTAACTGATGGATACTTTTCAAGTACTTTCTGGAAGCAAATCGAAGAAAAAAACAAGTAATGGTAACACATCAAAGCAATTGGATACAATCCCAAATCAACAGAAAACAATCAGACAAAAATATGTACACAAACAATCCAAAATGGAGTCACAAAGAAATGTAGCTTATAGCAAAAATAAAAAAACGCAATAGACATCAACATAACACAGATGATGGTGGGCAAGCAATGGGTGAAGAGATGAGGCATGTACAGATGAGCAGGCCAGGTGAGGCGAGCATACAGGTGAAGAAAGTAAGCAGCAATAATGGTTATGAGGCATAGGGCAAGGCAATTTTAGTACAACATTTCATAGCAAAAACAAGTAGCATGGGCGGAAAACAATGTTTATAAATACACAATCGTGAAGAAAAGTAGATTTACCCACAGACCATAATTGCATTGGGTGGGTTGCATGGATGAGTTGTTCCCAACCAGATGCATGGTGTCACCGAATGAAGTTGAAGAGTAAAGGATGTGAGCAGGTTACAATATTATAAGCAGTATATAATCATTATTGATTTATTGATTTCGATAAGTATTAGGTACATGAAAAACAAAACAAAACAACAAAAAAAGGGGGTTTAGTATGTTAGAGAATTATTTAGTACTAAGGTATAGTTTCACAAAAAGTCATAGCTTATCTATGTAGACTACCCATTTATTTCACAAATGTAACTGGTGTCATGTCATTGACACCGTCATTCAGCTTTACTTTCTGGAATATTGTTTTAAAAATGTTCTTTTTAGATATCTTGTCAATCCAATGCAAAATCAGGCACGATCGACCAATGACACTCGCCAATCAATTGGTTGATTTTACTGTTTAAAGCTACATTTTTTTGGTTAGAATTTTGAAATTCTACCTAAAGTTTTATACAGTCAACCTTTGCTAAAAGATAATTTGAGTTTGCAGTTTTTGTTAAGACTGCATACTTTTAGTGTATTTCATACTGTGATCTCCTCTTGGAGTTACAGAATCTATTTTCTTTATTTTACCAATTATTGATTGAATGCTAGAGCTCTTTTGTCATTAGCTGAACCAGATTGGTTGAATTGGTCACATGACAAATACAAGGACTACATATCCTTGGATTAATAGATCGTCTTTGCCATATAACCTAATACCCTAACCCAAATGGCAAACCTGTGTCTGATTTTCAAAACTTATTAAAAAAGTACTCAGCTTGCATCAAAATCTTTTCCATAAAAAGAGTCATCTGTTACCTAAGCCAAAACAACAATGCTGAGAGCCCAAACGACAATCACTCGCACAGCAGGAATTCCCACTCTGCCAGGTTCATTGTACCCAATGCTTGTGCCAGAAAGTCAGTGTTATATGTGGACAAAGCCAGATGCACTATAGTTCAAATGGAAAAATGACCACAGCAGGGCTATATCTCTGGCGGCAAAATGCACACTATTTTTTTGCTTTTCCGATTGAAAGTGCACAACTTGTGATGTTATTTTTATGTATTGGGTCACAAAATGACACGGTGCTTTTGTTTGGAAATGACTATAAGTCTGCTGACAGTGACCCGGTTAGAATAAAACGCTGAGTTTGCAACATTAGCAGCATTGTCATGGTAGTCAAGTAGACGTGTCTTACTGTTAATGTTATAGTATCTCCGGAGTAGGAACCATTGGTAGAGGTTTGGGGTGTTGCCCAGCGTAGAGGTTGCTTGCGAAGAATGCTGTTGTTGCATGTAGAATTGCTGGTTACCCCAAACGCTACTGATAAGGAGGCAGCTTAGTCGTTGTATGAGTACTGATCTAACTCCCGACTAAACCTGCCTGATATTTTAAGTTGCCAAGCTGAAGCAAAGCGTTTGGTTCTCACCTCTTTGCAGTTTGTTTCATAGATTTCCTGGTGCACAATCTTTATTTACAAAAAGGTTTCTGATTAGCAGCAGCAGAAATAGCTTTATGATGGCACAACAGCAAAAACAGCCAACGTGGTCCGTGCGCTAGCGACATAAAACTTGACTCTACGCGGTGTCCACGCCGATGGACAAAGCTTCGAATGCAATGCGAAATGAGGTCACTCCTTGACACGAATGATAAGTTGATACAAAAATTGGGGGGGGGGCAAAATGTTTGATATTAGGCGAATAACACTATTTTGCTTAGAAAAACACCTCTCAAAGCACAAAATGTCTATAATTTCTAAAAATGTTGGGGGGACATGGCCCCTTTGGCCCTCCCCTGGCTACACCTATGAATGTATTAGTGTCATGTTACAGGCAATGGATGAATAAGTTTTCAAAAATGAAGGTCCATTAGCGGACCTATAACCACTGCCTGTTTGTTTCGTATTTAGCCAGAGTCGCATTCAGATACGGATGGATATTGGATAATAAATTTCAGAAATTTTTGGATAAGGATTGGATATGGATATGCAAAAATGTTTTCAGATATGGATCAGGAGTTTAAAAATCAATATCCGCTCACCTCTGGTGCTTACTGCCTATGTGCTGCTCCACGACAGATGTATGGATTTTTGGTACTGTTCTAAGGTTTTTTACCTAGGTAAAGTGAGCCCGACTTTTCCAGCCGCACTTTTTACAGTGGATGCGAGGTTCGCGCGTAAAATTGAAAGGCTTCAAACAGGGATAAAATGACCTGTTACGACAAAATAAACGCAAGAAAA
>Ga0210059_1014995_pt1 | contig 11374 bp, 7 predicted proteins | sample Ectturendosymbi2_FD_188042 | JGI IMG/M metagenome (GOLD analysis project Ga0210059, IMG submission 188042) | Ecteinascidia turbinata endosymbiont from Florida, USA - Sample 2 (SPAdes) (version 2) | ecosystem: Host-associated > Tunicates > Ascidians > Unclassified | place: Key West, Florida... | reverse complement strand
TTCGTCGGAGTGGTTAAGGTTATCGTTCTTGCCCTTAACAGAGATTAACAGAGCAGCCATTCGTGCATACGTTCCTCATTATTTTGGATGAGCAATTTTGACACTCGCCTGGCAGAGGAAGTGACGAAAATACTTTTACTTTAAAATTGTGAAAAATAACCGCATCTACTTGCTTTTACTTTCCCAAGACTGTAACAAAACTATCGGACAAAAAACGTTTCTCAGAAACCACGATGCAAGCCCGTAACCAAGGGGCGAAGCCCCCCATAGAAAATTTTTCGCCCCCCTGGAAAAATGTGTTGAACAAATTTTAAAACTATTGGAAATTATATATTTTGGAAATTATATTGGAAATTATATATTTTGGAAATTATATATTTTGTGTGTGCAAATTATGGAAATTATATATTTTGGGGACCATGGCACACGTGCCCCCTTGGCTACGTCCATGGTGTTATGGCAGTTGCATAGTACTGTGCTAGTACTTGACAATGATTACTTGGTATTTGCTTCTTTGCTAAGTACACAAAACTGTGGTACAGTAGAAATGCCCTGTAACGTTACGTCCCTTCATGGGACAACACAAAAAGCGCAGAATAAATCGTTCCTAACATGGCTTTTTAGTTCAATTCCGAAGTCTTGACAAGGGTCAAAAAGTGTTCTTTGATTAGGATTGCCGCTTACTGTATTGTGTTTTCGCGAATGTTTTGATAAAAAAGGGTGAGAAAATTTTTTGTCTTTGTTTTTCAAAGCTGTCGTCAATTTCGTTCTTGAGATATCAAATTTGCCACTTTCGTGCCATTTTTGCTATTGAACGAAACAACGATGTGATACTTTTTCCATAATGGGATACTGCTTCTTTTGTTCGACCATTTACGAAATGCTCCACCAAGACTACCGATCAAACGGACTACAGTTTGCAAAAATCCCTAATATTGCACAGTAAAACTCATGTGCAATGAGTTCAGTACCACCAAATCTATCTGTCCATCTATCTATCATGTAACGATTTGCCCCCAATACTGCTGATGGCCCAATCCTTGATGCCATGTTTACGTCACACGGTCACACCTGTCACGGGTCAGCGATTAACCGCTCAACTGCGTTCCTATTCGGCCATAAAACATCTGTGCGGTGGCTCCACATAGACGAGCTTACACTTCAAACTATGAAGAAAACTTGCAACTGTTTTTATAAACGAACAAAATATTCTGCGGGGACGACGAAAAAGCGTCGCTATAGGCGAAGTGACGATATTATCGAAGTCGTTATAACCGAACTTGAATGCAGGTAAAAGATAGGAATTCTGCCGCGGCAGACGAAAACCCCCCTTATAGGCGAACTGTCGTTTTAGTCGAAGTTGTTATAGGGGAATTCTACTGTATCAGCACTTGAGTTCTTTGTCAAAGTATCGTAGAGAAATGATCACACACAAAATATTGTGGCGGACAAAAGATATTGTGTTTCCCCTTTCCAAAAATTTGGAGGGACATGTCCCGCCCTGAATCTCGGTCCCTGACCTGACCTATTCTAACACAATACTCTCCAACTTTTCGGGCCCGTAAGGGCATTTTGAAACCTATGCAGGATACAGAAATTTTGAAACCGCAGTGAAAAATGGAGTGATAGCACTACCTTTCTTCACTTATACTTCATGAACACACCTTGATAGTCGCTGTCATATGCGTAGCCAGGAAGTCCTAGGGGACCATGCCCCAAAAATTTTAGCATATCTAGTCATGTTGTGCTTTGAGAAGCGGTATCCCCAAAAAAAACTGTTGCTCGCCAAAAATCAAACATTTTCCTTCCCCCAAACTTTGGGCTAACTACGCCACTGGACTCGCTGTACGACTTTTGAAAATCGGTTTGACAATTGATTTGGCAGCTTTTGCATATAAAGCATCATATAAAGTGTCTAGCCTGGTGCACCAAAGTTTCAAATTTCCATTCAGCTCAAAACTAAGCGTTGACGAAAAACAAATGCACGGGTTGCTCATTTCACAGTGTTCACTTCAGTTTAATTGGTTTTCCGAACACAGATTATGCGATCAGGATGCAGGGGTAAGATGCGACGGCCGCAGCTATCATTGGGGCACATCCCCGAAAAACAACAAAATGTGCCAATTCATATTTTACTTACGTTCATCAGTTTCTCTTGAAACAAGCGTCGAACAGCATCAACGTCGTTCTTGTGGACAAAGGTGTTGAAAAGCGCATCGCGTTTGCTCCAAGTGAAGGCATTAGGACAATCCGAGAAGTAGCAAGCAGCGGACAAGCTGATTAAACCCGATAACAGCCCAACAGCCAGAAAACTTTGATAGTTGCTCGCCATGTTTTAGCTATGCCGAGTACCGTGCTGCAGAACCTTAGTGTTGGTTATTAAAGTTATGCCGAGACAGTAAATTCCTGAAACGACGAGGTTCAAAATTTGAGGTTCAGAGTTACGTTTGCCTATCAATAAATATTCATAATCAGCTGTATGCGGGGAACATACGGTATTAACAAACACAAACACGGCAATTCAGCTCATACTTCTGCACATTTCGAGATGATTATTTGTATAGTTTGGACAAGAGCAGTGTTTCTCAACCTTTTTGCTGAACGGAGCCAAATACAGACTTACAACTTTGTTAGAAACCGCACCAAAGACATTGCAACACAAGTCAATTGATACGTTTTATTTTATTGCAGAACGAGGTCTGTTACACAGATCATCAGAGGTTTTATTGAAAGACTGTTCAGGGCCGCACAAAGGGTGCTTGGGAGCCACATGCGGCCCTCAGAACAGTGGTTGAGAAGCACTAGACAAGAGCAATCTAACGCAACCAATGCTGGATTACTATTGGGCTAAAGTGGGCTAAAGCACTTGGCCAGTGGGTCCTGTCTTCCTTTAGAAATAGTTTCAAAATCGTTGTGAAATGTAATAAACTATATTTCTGTCTATTCAACATAAGCTTTTGTATGTATTAAATAACTAATATCAACATGATCTACTTGTTTCTTATTTTTTCAAATCAAACTATATCTTTTGCGTATGTTTATGCTTATATCGTGGTCAGTGCAACTGTCTACAAAACAAAGCTGCTATTAAAACATGCAATTTGAGGCCCGCTGTGCCTCAAGCCAAGGCCTCCTAGAAAACACTTGCAACTGTTTTCATAAACGAAGAAAATATTCTGCGGGGACGACAACAAAGCGTCGCCTATCTAGGATGCCCTGTTCAAGCGCGCCTGCTGTCAAGCAGGTCCAGGCTGGAACGCAAATAGCGTCGACGTTTTGTTCGGCAACGTTTATGCGAACTGTCTGGATACGGGCCCGTCGCGCCGGCTCAAGATGTAAGGCCCAATCAAGAGCCACGGCAAACATCACATGGAAGTGTTCATACGCTGTTCAAGCACTCAGTCACATCCATGACGATGACACTGAACAGACAGTAAGCTCAAGATTTTTTACAGAAAACGCATGTTTTCCTTAAATCCAAATGAAAATGATTCATTTACGGAAAAGGCGTTGCGGGTGTTCTCGTATTTGCAAAAATAAGCACAGTGGAGTCTGATGCTTTGAATAGATACTTGAAGCACACTGCTGAGATTAAACAGCTTTTAACAAAAACGCGAGTTTTCAAACTTCAGTCACAAAAACTGGTGTTTGTGTACAAGTTTCTTTCTAGAGTAGCACTGCCTGCAAATCGTTCTGCCAAATCAGACATATACGTTTGTGTCCTTGTTTCCCTGCCCCTGCCAGGCCTCGACGTGGCTGCGTCGACGATGATATGCCACAAATGTAGAAGCATGCCAGACTCAGTGGTGCTGAGAACATAGCAAATTTAGAAAAACAAACAACATTGACAAAAATGTCTTTTTCAATTCAAAACAAGAGGTTTCACGACAGAAGCGCCAGCAAGAAAAACTTAGATAAGCAGATATTGCTGAAGCTAAACTGACGAAATTCTTAATTTGTTGCAGACCGCATAAGCATTGATTGCTGCAAAATTTTTAAAATTGTTCTGTTACATGCTAAAGCCATTCTTTCAATAAATGTAAACAGCGCTGAAAGGTTACCAAGTTCTTGAAACCCTGTTTTGCTATAGTACGTTAACGCAGGGATGCAAAAATGCGGTCGCGCACTCGCACCGCGCGACCAAAGATTTGGAGTGCGCGAACGGAAATTGCGGGAAGAGGCATGTACATAATTAAAAGAGGATAACCAACCTATTTTTCTGTACATATGTGAAAGAAGATAGCTGACCCCATTCTTGTTTGTAAATACGTGAAAGAAAATAGCAAACCCTACATTTGTTTGTTAGTAAGTAGAGGTAAGAAATTAACTGCATATTTTCTTTCCTAAGTTGTTTAGACTTTATACTTTTTGCATGTGAATGCTGTATGGCAAAGCTTATACGTGTGCGATACTAAACATTTCTGCCCGCTACAAAAATTCGCATAAATTTTTGCACCCCTACGTTAACAGTAGGTACGTTCTAGTTCATAAACTCTTCTGCCTTTCTAATATTCGTCTGTGTATCTGCACAGCAGAACTAACATACAAGGCAAATCAATCAAATCTGTTGTTTGTAACGCAGGTATAAAAATGTTGCATGCTGCTGTTGTTTGAAATCCCTGCCATGCTTATTGCTGCATCCTCAACGAGCATGTTGACACAGCTGTTCACTGCCATGTCTCAAATGCGCCCGCAAAGGTATTTCCAACGTTTTTCCCACCTATATAAAAGAAACATGCTGATCCGATTTGCCGATGTAACAAAAAACTGCAATGTCAAAATAAACTACGAGCAGGTTAAATCGTACGCAGGCATGCTTTAAGCGTCCAGAAGTTTTGTTAGAGTTTTTTTAATGAAATTTGCTTTCAATCGAGCTGGCATTGATTGAAAGATAGATTTAGATTTCTTTGAAATAGATTGCTAGGCTATCTTGTATGGCAATGTATAAATCCGGTCTTTTACCAACTTTATACTGTACGAGAGCACTTTTAACATGAGTTTATTTCAAATGCTCCTCATCAGCGTTAGAGACCAGAAAAATTCTCAGAACTAAAATCAACAATTTAAACTTGCATTTGAAATTATATATATTTTTGGGAAAAAATGTGTTCGGTAGCGTTGGACGAAAATGATAAATGTTAAAATCGATAAGTGGCAAGACTAAGTTTGAGATGCCTTGCACATACGAATGAGGTGACGCAGCATGTGACAGGCATTCAAAAGTAGGGCCACAGGCCAGTGGCATGACGAGAGTTTTGACTGCTGCGTGACCGAAGGTTTGGGATCAAAAAGCTGAGTTCAGTAATGTGCAAGCCATTAGCTATTCTCTCGCTGGTTGTGTGTATCAGGCTTTGCAGCAAGCACCTGTCCAGTTGGCACAGTTTACATACTTGCACACCAGGTTCAATTATAGGCTGTGTTTAGCGTCATTTAATGAAGGAAAGGGTTTAATCTTTAATGAATTTAATAGGCCACGAAGTTTTCCGAGAGCTATGCGAAATCCCAAGAACTTTTCGTGGACCTCAAACTCTGAAGAACTCTGCGAGGCCAATTTATCAAATGCAATAGTCTTTTTACTTCTGCATTGCAATTTTTATCCATTGCAGAACAGCTCTTCAAAGTAGCTCGTTCATAAATGAACTACTCATATTGAAGTCTTGTTGTACAGCATTTATTAGCCATAGCAATAATGGAAAGGAGTTTGCAAACTCCGAATGTAAATGCATGAAACTTTATAAAAACTATACCTACGGACTTTTAAGTGAACTGAGGTAAACGATCCGCTTCACCACATAACCAGAAAAAAGCACAGGGTCCAAACAAACAAAACTTTTCTCCGTCTACTTTAGCGACAGAACGCCAGGAGGAAACCTTCGTTGGAGATGGACCGATTTGGGTGACTACGAAACAGAAGAAATTTGGCAAACAACTCTGAAGTTTTTGACAAAGATAATGTAAATTGGTGCTTCTTGCGGGTAACCGAAGGAATTACAAAAATTTTGTTTTCAAGCAAAAATACTTCGGTAGACACCGTGCTCAACGTGTCCTTTCATACTCTTTCTACCTTCTGCATATAAAACTTTCATGCCATGATTTGTCACATGCGTTTGAGATGATTTTTTCCGCACAAGTATGATTGTTTTTGCCTTTAGAAGCAGCTGGTTTGACTTTCAGTACTATATTAGGTAAATTTATAGTGAATGCCGAATTATGCTTCACATATTTCTTCAATTTTAGTGGTGACTCTACGTCACCATGATTATTCTGAATAATTGGTCCAAGTTTTTTATGCAGCACAACATTGTTTTCAGGTACGCTGGTAATCACCTTCCGTACATCCGTGAAACCAGGTTTTTTTTAAGGTGGTTTAGGGACCCGAATCGGGTCCCTAGAATTGTAAATCGGGTCCCTAGAATCAGAAAAATTATCATCGGGTCCCTAGAATAAGAGAAAATTGGGTCCCTAGAATCAAAGAAATCGGGTCCATACAGGTCCATATCGGGTACCTAACATTTTCCTTAAAAAAAACCTGGTGAAACATCAGTTCTAAACGAAGCATTATTTCCAAATGTTATCGATAATACCACTTGAGCCCAGAGCCGCAGCCAGAGAGGAGCAACTGGGCAATCGCCTCCCCTACGAAATAAACATGTTTATTTGTTAGATAAAACGTCAAGTTACAATCATTTCCCCCCCAAAAAAAAGTATCAGCTGGCAGGCGCAGTAAAGGGTCTTTTCAAAGGGAATTAAGTCACAGAAGTACAAACCGTTTCAAAGCAACGATAAGTAGCTTGTTGGACGTAGTTTTTCATGCTTCAAAGTTGCTGTTGGGCGTCGCAAAATTTTAATTGCAGCGTGCTCAAAACACGCTTTTTACCAGCTGGTATTTCTTGCCGACCATAGCAGAAGCGTAGATACATGTTCACCGGTATAACGAACTTTTATCCCTCGACAAATAAACCTCAGTAGCAATACGGTTGTTCGCGAGACTACACGATCTAAGTTTGTGTCGCTGAAGTATTTGAAAAAGGTGCTTCTGTTTATTTCCTGCCAAACAAACAAAGAGCATCTATAAACTCTGGAAATAAACAAAAACATTCTGACCGTGACACTGTTGATGTGTTTCACACTAAAGGCCAATCTACACTGAGGAGTTGCCAGGAGTAGCCGCGCACGATTCTTTGTTTGTTTTGTTGCGTCGGGTAATTCTGCGCTCGTGCACGCCTCGACACCGCAACTCCTGGGCAGAGGCGAATTTTCAGTTTCGGGGTCCTGGGCTATTTTCAATCGGGGCCCCTCTTGAAGGTTTGTGACGACTGATGTCATACAAATCAGTACGACACGTGCTTGCTACATGCATTGAACAAGTTGTTTCAATTCATAACCTTATTTTATTCTGAATTCCCTCGATATCAGGAACCAGAGCCGTGTCAGCCGTTCTTCATACTTCCCAACTGGGGGCCCATGCTGTAACAGGGGACCCAAATTCAGACCTTAACGCCCCCAAACAAAACTTTGATACCCCAAATTTAAATATGATACACTAGAAATCAGTGAAGTTTTTGTTAATCCGTATCCTTTCCTGTCCTGTAATTTATAGACGGAGCAGTACCTGCCGCTGTTATTTGCAATAACATTGCCTGATCAGTGCCGGCGCCTAGGGCGCTAGGCCAAAAGGGGCGCCAAAAAAGAGCCAAGATATATACAACTGTGTGGTTCTGAAAGTGACGAACGTCCACCAAGTAAAGGTGAATGAACATGATGAAAGTGAATGGAACGCACGTTCACGCAGTTTTTCAGGTTTGCTGTACGGGGTCAAATGGGGTCAATACTTTTGTTACTAGTTTCAATTTCATGTATTATTCATCCAATCAACTTTTGTAATGTACGAAAACTTCCTTCTTATTTCCGCAATGTATAATGTGATGATATGTGGAAGGATCTTCGTGTAGGACGGGTGGGGGCTTGAATGGATCTTGCCTAACTAGGGTGCTTACAAGTCTATCAATAACGTGCTGTTGTCAGGGCCAGCAAGGCATGCCCTCCTTCCTTTATCAACTTCACTTCAATAATTTTAAAGTTACCAGTTCTGTTATTTTCGTTTCTTGATTTTCTTGACTCTGCTGCTTTATCAGACTACCTTCATGTCGAAGCTTTCACTAAATCATGTTTCGACCATTAAGTGTAGTTAGGAACGCTGTTGAAACGACAGCATTATTGGCGTTAAGAGACTAGGCTATTTGACCAAGCAAATTTTGATTATAGGCCGCATCACCTTTTTTAACCAAACAGATTCTAGATGGACTTGAAGATTTCTAGTGACGGTTCTGTCGAAATTGTATCCGCAAAAGGAACTAAAATAGTGAAATAAAATAACAAAATATCCGGATATTTCGTTGTGAAGGGATGTGCCGCATTGTCGAAATATTTTTTTAGCAATCACCATTGGGGGCCTCTGTAAGCATTTCGGGGTGGCAGAGTTGGGCTACTACGGCACTGTCAGGAACAAAAACAGTCACAATGAAACTAACAAAAAAGGCAGCGGTGAAATTATTTGACCACACTCCCATTACATATTTATTGAGTACCTAACTGGCCTTGTGTAATCTGGAAAATGGATTCTAGCGTTTTGTTCCACACATTATACGTAACTGTAACCAATTCTCAACGCCAGAATAAGAGAATGCTCATCGTCATTCACTTCAATCCTTCGCGGTCATTCTTTTACAGAGATCTTTTGTTTGTGGCATAGTAAAAGACGTGCGTTGAAGTAAAACTAAACTACAAATATATTGCTTTTAGAAACGCTGGAAATTGTCCTTACTCTCAAAATGTTGGGGCCCCCCGGAATCGGGGGCCCTAGGCTTAAGTCTTTTTAGCCTAATGGTAAATCCGCGCCTGCTCCTGGGCGCAATAAAACAAACAAAGAATCGTGCGCGGCTACTCCTGGCAACTCCTCAGTGTAGATTGACCTTAACAAACAGCTTTGCGCTAAATACCGCTATCGGTTCACTTTGAAAAGGAAGCATTTAGTTTCAATCTGTCGAAGAACACATTGAATAGTTTTCAAATTGCTCATTAGTTCACTACAAACACCTTAGAGAAATAAATTGTTGCTAGAGGACTAATTTTATCTCAGTAAATGCACCAAAGGTAAACTTTTGGTCATACTTTGTGCGACTGCATAATACTCAGAAAACGAGGTCAAACGCGTATTTTATCGACTCAGTTCAAAAGTAAAAAAGAAAAAATGTTAAAGTTAACGACTTTTGTTGTTAATCTGAACAATAAATTATGCACTTCTCTCCATCTTGTCTTTGTATCAATTGTATTGCAAAGACGAATCAATCGGTTGGTCTTCTTTCCAAAGCTGTGCACTGAAACAAAATTTCCTCGCTATTATCGTAAACCAAGTAAGTATTTTCAACAGACTCTTTGTATCATGGTACCGTTCCTCGCATTGAAAGTCTTTGCTTCACGTGCGTCTTTTATATCTGTAGAGTCTGCAGTTGACAGAAGCCACTTTACGTAATACTTGCGTAACGCAAGCGACCGATTATCTGAAGCAAGAAGACGTGAAATCAAATGTTTCTGGGTTCCGCTCTAAAATATTTTCGTGCGATTTTGATTACGTCATTTCTGTTCCAGATCCGATTGGTCAGTATTGGCCTTTGCGAACGCTGATGCGGATGAATCAGCAACGAGTGGTTGCTCGCGCCCCGAACCCATTCCATCAATCCTCGACGGTTGCGCAAAGCGCGAAAGCATCAAAACCGGAGCTTTTCGGAAGTGCCTCCGTAGTGCACTTTCATGTTTTCCGAGTGAGGACAAAAATAAATTAAATTTTCATACCGCTTTTCAAGTGCCAACAATAAGGTAGCATTACACTTGGCGATCCTATGTTTAATTAATGGCGATGACAAGAAATCTAGGACCTCGCCTTCGTTCTGCTTTCGTTTTCATCGCTTGTTGCTGATCGCAGTTTTGATAAATATGAGTTGATACTTCAGGACGCTCTGGAACTTGAGAGTTCAAAATCAATTATTCAAAAATTGGCGTATTTTTGTTTTAGCAAAAACCTGCAGGTTTCCTGAAGTCGGTGATAAATCTGATCTGATATGGGTAACAGCCAAGGTTTCTCTAAAGAATCGCTTTACCCAGTTTTTGACCAACGTCCTGTCGGCCGAGCTGAACAGACGGTTGAAGGACGATCAAAAGTCCGTTTCTCTTTACCTACCGGTAACTTTTCTTTGGTATGCAAAAAAATCAGCTGCCTGATTTTGTAAAGGTTACTAGAACTATCCACCTCCCGTCACAGTTTATCAACCAGCACCCACAAACCACTTCGAATTGCAGGCATTTCATTACAGAACTGTTCATAATTTTGAAGGACACACCCCTGCATTAACAGTGCTTCAGACCAGGGGTGGGGAATCTGCCGGCTGCAATATGTGTCCCACCTGACAATTTAATGTGGCCCGTGCCAGAACTTTCGTTACCCACGTAATAGAACACAGCATCGCGACGAAAAGTAGCCTATATAGTTCGAAAATATAAAAAAAATTCGAAACTATTTTTCGAAAATATAAATAAAACTCGAAAATTTTTTGTGACCCGCCAATGAATTTCCATAATCCATGCAACCCTTGATAGTAAATAGGTTCCCCGCTCCTTTTTTAGATCGTGTATATGTGCAGGATGACAGTTTCATTACAAAGGCTTGAGAAGTTTCAAAGCCTGAATGGGGTGAGAGTATTTCAATTACACACCATTCGTGCTGTTATTTCAGGACAGCATTTTCTCATTGCAGCGTACAAAGTACAGAAAAAATCGAATCTTGGGAAAAACTTTTTCCGTAAAAGCTCTCGACTTCACTGAAAACGAGCATGCGCTCATTTCTAAATTCGTTTACGCTTTTAAGTCCACTGTTCTCCTAATAGCTTACTTTCCTCCACTATTGGCAAACTGTAAAAAAGTCCACCCAATATTAAATATGAATGGGTTTCTGTGGGGGATAGCTTTTGCATTGAAAAACATAAAGTCAGATTATTGGAGTTGATTTAAAGTGTTTACGACTTTAAAATATAGAAGTAGTGTATGACCCCTTAAGTCTGAGCAGTGGCGTAGCGAGGCTACGTGTCGCCCTGGGTCGACCCAGGGCCGTCGCCAGCGGGGGGGCAGTGGTGCTCGGCCTCCCCATTGGAAATCGGTGCCCCCCATTTCACGTTTGGTCCCCCGGTTGCTACATACAGGGTGACCCAAAAAGATGCGTACCCATATTTTGTTCGATAAAAAACCCATTTTTTAACGAATGTCTTTTCTGTTGCAGGACGTGATAGGTGAATCTATGGATGATCGTTTGCAGCTATAGTTG
>Ga0210059_1014994_pt1 | contig 11374 bp, 10 predicted proteins | sample Ectturendosymbi2_FD_188042 | JGI IMG/M metagenome (GOLD analysis project Ga0210059, IMG submission 188042) | Ecteinascidia turbinata endosymbiont from Florida, USA - Sample 2 (SPAdes) (version 2) | ecosystem: Host-associated > Tunicates > Ascidians > Unclassified | place: Key West, Florida... | reverse complement strand
TTCAATGTCTTGTACTACGTTCTGTATTGTCTGTTTTTATCAACCTGCGTTCTGCAGAGTGTGTGTGTTCATACTATGGACTTCGTGTCTGCTAACAAACAAATAAATTAAATTAAATTAAATTAATTCACTGAAAGCAAGTAAAATTTTTCATTTTGTCTTGGAATTTGCATCTGCGTGGAAGTCAATTTCACACTGTAAATTGTTTGAAGTCATTTGATTTCAAACAGTTCTTTGTCTACAACTCTACGCAGTTGCTGAGGGACCTCTTTTGGCACGCTTGCACACACGTTTTACTTTATTTTGTCAAACATGTGGCTTGCTTGAGAGTGTAAATGTGGCTTGAGAGTCAAGCTTTTGTTGCGAAACTCTCCGAAGGGGGCGCTCGCGGTATCACTGAAAGATGGGAGCCCGATGCGACCGCCTCGTTCGCCTCCCTTAATATCCACCCATAATTATATGTATATAATTTTTTCAGTCCAAGAGGTCACTGTTTTGCTACATTTGTCATTAGCAGTTACCGCATTTATTCGATTGTAAGCTGCGGCGTATAAGGTGTTTTTTATCATTTCGTGCGGCTTATAATCAAGGGCGGCTTACATTTTTTATTTCTTTACCTTATTGAAAGGAATAAATGACCATTAGCCTTTCCTTGGCTTCGTTTTGTCGAACAAACTCTCTTTTCACATTCTATTCTCTACCTACAACGTTGCCAATTACACGCGAAACGTGCTATTACGCGAAAGTATCTCAGAGGCTTAGGTAACCATTTGTTCAAATGCGGCTAACAATTGAATAAATATGGTAAGCGAATAGTTTCAATTTAATGCTTTTACATAAGACTACTGTGGTTTGAAAATTGAAGCATCTTACATTTATTTGCAACATTATGGGACCACTCAAGCAATGAGGCCAAATTGCATCAAATTTCAGATATTGCATGGTTGCATTGTTTTGAACAGCATTTTAAAAATATTATTACATCATATTGACCTAATCTATAAGTTGCGTTACGTTTTTCGTACTTACAAAATGATTTGGCCAGTGATGGCAAACCTGGAGTTTGGCCATAGATCTGGGGTTTTCAATGCTTTTCTGGGTTTTTCTTCTGAAGATCTGGGGCTTTTAGGAATTAACTGCGCATGGTGGTGATTTACGATCGGGCATGATTGATTCAACTTTATTTCTAGTCTCATCTTTCTTCATCTTGTTTTATCACGGTATCTTAATCTTCAGCATAACTGATGAACAAGCAACTAACACCTTATAAGCTGTAAATATCGGCTAGGTGCAATGAGTTCAAGTGGCAGGCAGAAATACTAGTCCATGGCCCGAAATCTCCACCACTTGCTACTTAGGACCAGGTTTGTCGTATTTATGAAATTCAGTATGCATAATGGTAGTCACATGGATGTCCACAGAATTTATGATTTAACAGTGGTTCACTTGTTCAAGCGTTATTTTAAAACTTAGGGCCCCGCTCCTCCTTAATCCGGCACTGAATTTCGTTTGCGTCGATGGTTGCCGGAGTGTGAACAGGAGTCGGATTCTGAAATTTGCAAAAATTTCGAACCCTGATCCGGACCCGGCTTCAAAAAATTTGGAACTGGAGCGTGGTCAGTCTGAAAATGTGACTCCGGCCACCTCTGATTTAGATATGTACAGGTTGTCAACTTTGACAGGCTGTATCTCATGACGTGTTTGTGATGTCATCACCAAAGTTGGTCTGCGGCTTCTCTCGCCACAGCCATGTGGTTGCGTCGTCGATGACGTCCTCACCGGGGAAGATAGGGAAGGCGAATTGTGTAGTGACCCATCACTTCGCAAAACTTCTAGCTAGTGTCATCTTGCAAAACTTCAAGTCTCACAAAAAAGTGGGAGGCACATCGTAAAAAATGTGATCCAAAGCAAATGAAAGAGCTGTCACGTGGCGTAAAATAGGCTTTAATTTCAAATCAACAGGTCTCACTTTCACAGGAAAGTGAAATGAATGTGGTCTCAAATGCACTGGTATCAAATAAAGATCTGAAATTAACAGATCTCAAATAAACATGGTCTCAAATAAACTGATCTTAATTGTCTTGGAACCCATTAAATTACATGCCATGCTTTCTTTCTAAAAAACAGCCAGATCATATTATAGACCTGCTTTTGGCCGCAGAAAGACATAACTCAGAAAACTTGTTCGTACTTGCTTTCCTGTTTCCTTCTGCTGTCTTCGTTAACAGGCAATAATTTCAACTTGAAATGCAACATTCATCAGCGATACTGACACAGCTTTTGTACTATTAAAAGCACAGATTTATGTACAAAGAAAACAAGCAGCATTGAAAGGTTGCACGTCCAGTTGAGTCCAGTAAAAATCTGGTCGGATCTCATCGTTTTAGGCGGGAAGAATGACTGATTGTGTAAAGGCAAAGATAAGAAAAATTTCAGATTTAAGGATAGTGGCTTTTATTTAAGATTAATTTGGACATTTTAACGAATATGACGGAAAGAGCACAACACAATTTTAATGTAAACAGTTGTATGTACAGCTCTGCCTTACTGGGAACCTGATATAAAGAGTCCTCAGGTAAACTAGTGTCCAGGAGCTCCTTCGGAAATCACCCACAAAAATATAAATGTTCGATGAAATCCACATTGGCTCATATGGAACAACATTTGAACCCTGTATACCTGAACTCTCAGACAATGACCGGGTTTCATAAGTTATGACTGCCGTGTAAATACGTCATACAAACAAGCATGAGCGCCGGAAAGATTTTTTCCAGGGGGGCAGCAGTAGATATTTCCAGGGGTAACCGAAATATTTTTCCAAGGGGGCAAAAGTGGTGAAATTTCAGTTTTCCCAACTAAGAAATCAACCTTTCTTTGCTAAAAATTTTATAGAAAATGTCAAATTTCATGATCAAGCCTTGGCTGCCTTGCTCTCCTTCCGACGCTCATGCCAACAAGAAAATGAACAGTTGTTTTACTTTCATGAACATGATTTGAAACTAGTAAAAATGGATTTGTCTGAAAATCAAACCTTTGCTGCAGTGATGTTCAGTAACATCACCATAGTATAGATGGTATTGCCAGTAAACTACTCAAATACGTTTGTAATAAATTTTTCCGTGAGTGTGTTGCGGCAGAGTAATATGAAATAATTTCTCATTTGTCAGTAAATCAGCGTAGTCACTGTAGAGAACCTCTCGTAGAAGCACGAATCCTGATTTTTCATTGCTTTTCTGAGTGTAAGATGAAGTTGCAAAAGACATAAGATAATCGCAGCCAATTTTCTTAGCCAGAATTTCACTCTGTCTGCCCAGTTCACTACCCAGGCCACGGTTTGCGTAATCTTTGTGCACGCACGTCATTCCCATTTCCATGTAAAGTTTTGCTCCAAGCTCTGTGTATATGTCGCCGACAAACCAATCCACGAACCGGATGACTTTCCTTGCCATGTCGCTGAGGTTTACATTTGGGTTGTCGACTAGCATGCTTGTTACCGTTGAATCTTTCGTACCGTGAAGCAAATTAAGCTTTAAGGCCACTAGTTTGTTCGATGACTTCTCGAAGAACGCGTATGACGCATTATATTTCAAGGCTTCGTGCGCCCGGTATTCGTATATTCCTCTTTCGTCTTCTTTGGTAGCACCTGTAATTTGAGCTAAAACGTCCTGTTTTGTGTAAAATTCTTTAACGAAATTCTTGACGTCCGGTTCATAGTCTTCTGTCGTCAAGCGCCTCAGCTCAAACTTCTCATATAATTGGTGATCCAGCGACATATAAGTGGTTTTCCCGTTTGAAGTAAAACCTATTGCGAAGTGACAAGAAACTGGCTGATAGCCGCAATAACTTTTTAGATGATGTCCAACCTCTTTTTGACAAAATTATTTCCAAAGCAAAACTTTAGAAATAATTTTTCGCCATCAGTTCAGAAAAGATTTGGCTACCCTAGTGACTGAAGTTTCTGCAAAAAACGCAAAGTTAATGATGCAAAGAGAAGCAAAAAGTCTTTGTTATGTAACTCCTTACATTTCTTTTGTAGAAAACCAAAGGTATTTCGGTGTAAAGAAAGCACCTCCTTGTAAAGCCTCGTTAATTATCCGTTTTCTTTGAAACTGTTTAACGATATTTTACGCACTAAATGTTAACTCCATCAAACGCACTAGCAAGTTTTGTCTAAATGAAAAATTCCAGCTTTCCATTTCTTTAATGTCGTCTATAAAATTTTATAACTTTATGACACAGCTTTAGAACCAGAGTGTGATTCACGTTACTTTAGCTTGCGCAGATCTAGTTCAAGATAGAACTATGAACCAAACGTATAAAACGTTAACGGGTGTGAACGCTTTTCTAGCCAATAAATTTTTCATTGTGGGGCTTTTCAACCTGAAGTTTACTTCATCCAAGTTCCAGCTAAAATTAAACTCTTTAATTCATCAAAAAATGATATTTGGCAATATGGTGATGAACTCTGACGATTATTCAATTACGTGTAAAATGTTGAGTTCTATTTCAGTGAATAGTATCATATTATCTTCGCTGTTAAGCAACAACGCTGACGTGGCCTAAAGAAACTCTGCATCAGTCTAAAATGCGTATGCTTTAATCAAGATTTCTGAATTGTTCTTTTGTTTGCGTAATAGTTTCAAAGGAAAAAGCATATGATATTTTCATATAACTTTCCTTGCGAAAACTTAACGATAAATTCATGGTGTTGATCATTCAAATCTATCATAAAACATGTTTTGACTCCATCATATTTCATGTTAACCAAGTTCTTTGCTTGAGCGTACAGCATATCAATAAAATAAGCTAACTTTGAAACATCAGGCTTGGTTGCTACTTTAAGTCCAAATACACGATAAAAGCAAAAATTTGGACAGCACTATCAGAAGTGGCAGACCGAGGGTGAATTTGGTGAAATTGCTGCCCCGAAATGATCATGGCGATATGATATCCTCCTGAAGAAGCGTCTCATTTGGATGACTGCACTTCCCTATAAAACGGACGATCGTATTTTGTTTTTCTTCTTCACCATTTCAAAACAGTGACGAAAAATTAAGCACCTTGGCGTCCTGTTTTTGACTGCCCCCAATCGTCACGTCTTAATCCACTACCATAGGTTGAGATGTCACAGCCCGTGGTGTGCCTCTGCAAAGTGATTTTAAAATCACTGGAAAACACTCAGCGTTGTAAACCAAGCTTTGCTAACTACTAATAAATAATCAAATATGCATACCAGATACATCTACTGCGAGTTATTGAATAAAAGAGACCAAAGTTTCTACTTTTCGTCCGGAAAATTAAAAGTCGTTTAGTAAATCTAAATAAGTGAAAAATTCCAGACCTTAAATATATGCATCAACTTGAACCACGGCTCAGGCGTTGATTATCCCAGAAATAACAATGCAAGATGCAGCGTCCTTAACAGCTAAAAATTCTAACATACCAGAGTATCAATCATCAACAAGAAAAAACAATGCTTAAAAGCAGTTAAATTTGCACAATGGTGAGCTTACTTTGAGTGTCCTCCCACAGATAAAAGAAAGGTGTGGTGGCATGAATTGTGCAAATACTACAGCTCCAATGTGGCAACTACTACACCAAACTGTTGAAAAAGCCCCCTCGTGGCATTTTCAAAACTCGTCGCCTGAGACCAGTACCTCACTCACGTCATAAAGTCTACCACTGCATCAAACGCCACTCATACTGTTTCAAAATTTTCACTTGATGCATTGAGATGAGCCCTCAGCAGCATGCTAGGAGAAGAGCACTTCGCAACATGTGTTTATACAAATACAAAACTTCCAAGATACACTTCCCATTCTTGATGGAAAAATTGCTAATACGATGCATTTCTAAAATATGTAGAGCCTGCTACACAGTAGCAGTTTTTTATCGGATTGCTAGCATTTTGATGATTAAGCAGTAGCACTTTGATGAGGTTACAATCAGGTACGCCGGATAGCGGGGGAATGGCGGAGGTATTTCTTCCCTGCCCTTTCAAAAGGAGAGGGCAACGGGGGGCGGAGGTACCTTTTCATAACAATATCATAGATAATTGCATGGTTTATCAACACTGAATTGAAAAAAATTAATGCAGCTATTGACGCACTCAGAAAATTCAAAAATTTTTTCTGTAATTTCTGTTATCGTTTTTGAGGCCAACATTGTTGCTAAACAGAAACAAGCATGATTGATAACGATTTTTTTTTTATAAGCTTCCATTGCCCTCAACTCCATTACTGCCCTAACGCTGCTCCGGCGTCCCTGGTTACAATGTAAGGGCATTTGACGATTTTCAAAATTTTTAACTACGCGATTTTGAGAATTTGTGCGCAAACTCTTGCGTTCCTTTAAAGATGGACTTCGACTGGATGAGATGTGCCAAATAATTTTCGAATACCTTTTTGCCATGTCAAAGTCGATGTTCGTGATGGTCATTTCAAGAGGTAATGCTCTGGGAAGGAGACACTGTTTCGTAACGCTTTCAATTTACGGTTTGCGTTGATCTAATCAGCAAAGAAGCTTGTGGCCAATTGACCAAAATTACAACCTCCAAATCTGATCATGGTTTTCTTTCTATCTTTGAGCTTATCGTAAAGCAAGAAAAATCCTTATAGGATATTTTTACTAATAGTACAATCGCAGGCTGCTTTCTCTTCTGCTAAATCAACCACAAAGTTAGCAGTTGAGCTGGGAACCGTTTCATTTTTTCAGTTACTACTTACAATTGCACACTTTTTGTAAAGAAAACATACAAGGTTACAGCGAAGCCACTTTTAAATTTTGAGCACTTTCATAAAACAATTTGCTTGAACTGATATACTCTTTTTAGCCACATCACCAAGTCGTTACTCACGCATCAACTTATGCTAGCAAATCTTTTTACAGCAGGTGGTGACTGTTTGCATCAACAAGGCAAGAAAAAAATGCAGCATCACTAACGGATGTCAAGACGTTGTTTCGTGTTTTGACAAAATGTTGAACTCGTTCACCCTAACGCTCCTTTCGTCATGCTACTGCAATACCGAAGGCAGCACGACAAATACACAGTGACTAATTTCCAGTACTGCGTAAGTTCTTGCATTTGCGTTTCACGCAAATATAGGCTGTTAACCATGAAAATTGTGATTTATAAACACTCAAAATTCTTTTTTATTAAGTTGAAGTGTGTGTATTGGTTTCGTCACAATTACACCTTTAAGCTGGCGCTCCAGGCACAGCTGACCAGTAACCACCCCCTTCACACCCTTTTCCATGGTGCACAGTTCCTCGGCACACAGCGCCTGCATTCACGATGCCCTTCCGCCGCCACGCTGCGGCTTTGGTGAGCTCCGGCTTCAATCTCCTAGAGTCATGGGGATCGGCATGGGAAAGTGCCGGACCACCGGCCCAGTTTTCAGTCACCCTTGCCGTCTGCCTCCCGCCTGGCTCAGAGCTTCCCCGGAGTCTCTGGGTACACTAAATAGGCTAAGAACTGGCATCGGCCACCTTGGTACTGTACATGCTCGTGCCTGTACCGCTGGGGCATGCTCGATACACCCAAATGCATCTGTGGCGCTGAGGAGCAGTCGGCCAATCATCTCATCTTCGACTGTAGCATCCTACGCCCTCCGAACCGCCTGAAAGACCAGCGGTCCCCTAACATCAACAACACTAAATGCCTTGAGGACCTTGTGGATTTTGTTTGAACCGCCACTCACACACAAAAAAAGCCACAACGTCTGCAGCGAGTGTGTAGCCAGCTCATGCTGGGAGTGCTGAAGGATCCATACACAAGTTGTGTGTAAGTCACCCTTTAAAGACAATTTTTTATGACACCGGTATTTGAAAATATTCAACTGAGCGATACAATGCCATGCACAATGTGTTGATACTGTAATTTCGTTTCAGTTACTTGATCTAAAGCAGAGGTCTCCAAACTACTGCTCGCAGACCAAATCCGGCTCACGAAACAATTTCACTCGGCCCGCAAAGGCACTTTATTAACAATGAAAAAAGTAACATAACTACGAAAAATTTGTTGATTGGGTAAAATGTACCATATCCCGAAGCAAAAACATTACGTACGACGGCCACATGAATGTCAGTTGGCTAAGTATTATTGCACTGCAGGCTGGCCTAGCCTTAGCTGGTATGTTGCCGCAACATGAGATCTTCGAACCCTACCTAGGTAACGGTTGACAAATATGGCTAAGTCAGTTTTCAACTAAATTTTGAAAAGACTTCAAACACACTTGTTAATCTGATTCCCTCAGCAGCTGATTTTTTCCAAGCGTTCTCTCGAGCAGTCCTATCAAAATATGCATAAGTTTTGATTTTTTTGAGTAAGGGGGGTGGGTTACTGCCAAGATGGCAGTGGTTTCCTAACGGGTAACAACAAAAGCTATGCTGTTGTACAACAGCTTGGGTCGGATAAAATGAACTCGAGGCCACGAGCAAAGTCGTGACCGCGAGGCACCCCAAACGCTTAGCGCAACTGCGTAGCGTTTCGCATGCCCTCGTTTCAACTTTGCAGAAGCACCGGTCAAAAAGTCAAAACTGATACGATTTCGCAGCCTACACTTGAGAGACAATTGGGGGTGACCGCGTACGGCGCTTCGTATGGTGGTTAACATGTTCAAACAGAAAGTTATATCACAAAAAAACGACATTTTTTCTACCGTGACACTACATAATAATCTTTTTGTCATAGACTCTCTGACCATCTTCAATGCATAAATCGTCCATTCACATATGTATTGCAAAACGATATGTCTGCCCAATGAATGGTTGATCCGGCCCTGACAACAGCTGGTCTCCAATGGCATTTTTGCATGAACAACTCTAGTATTTTATGGACGAGTAAGCTTCGTAACTGCGTCCCATGAGGGGCTTCGCTGAATAGGCAAGCCGAGTCGACGAGGGTGGATCATATTTAGCGTCGGTTGCACGTGTAAAAGGAATTTGGCTATTTTGGCAGGACAGGAGTCACCTTGCGGGCCTCCCACGGAAATTTTTGTTTGTTTTTGTAAAAAATATATATCGAAATACAAGTTTATTTTTTCACGTCAGATGATCTTGAAAATCATTGCTGAGTTGTTGAAAAATGCTCTTGTGCTCGTAAAACGTTAATAGCATTTTTGGCAGTTGTCACCCATTTAGTCAGGTTTTAAGAGTTACCTGAGCGGGTATTAGGTAGGCAACGTCCCATCTGAAGCCAGATTTTCCCACTATGCTAAAATCAAACAAGCATTTTCACTATTGTTTCTAATAATGTAGGCTATATGTACTTTTGTTATTAAACAACATTCATGTTTTGACATTCTTTTATTTTAGACCGGGTGTTCATGTTCGGCCCTCCAACAGTTATGTAACAGCTGATGCGGCCCTCGGACAAAAATGTTTGGAGATCCCTGATCTAAAGGACCAAAACCACTCGTAACACGTACTCGCTTTTGTACGCACACCACACTGTTCCACCTGTTTCGCTTTTTTGGAGCTTGGTGAAGTCAGCTCTTAGGCTACCCTCCTTACACTACACTGTTGTTGGATTCGTGTTGGATTGACACGTGATCGATTCGTTGTCCTTGACTTGCCATCATGAACTCACTTGCGAAAAGTGGCGATTTTAAGGGGGAACCTGGGTGGGCCACGTCCCCCTAGTGCCGGATTAACAATAGTACCAAATATAGCAATTGCTACGGGCCCCGCGGTTTTCTGTAATAAATCTTATTTATTACTTTATATATGAAAATTTGTTCAGTCTAAGAAGTCAAGAAGTCAGTATTTTGCTAAATTTGCCATAAGTAGTAAGCAAAGGTTTTCAATTGAAGGCTGTGTGTGTCCAGAAATTCTTGTTTGATTCTTTTTGTACAGTTACGTAACAAAAGGCATAAGATTGCGGTCAGCAGTGCTGTCATTTTAGCTGATTTGCTGCTAAATCTTGCAGGATTTTCTCACTGTTAGCTGTAAAATTTTCAATTTAGCAATTAGCTAATTTTCTAGCAGGATTTTACCAACCGTTTGGCAGGTTTAGCAGGTAACGAATTCCTGACCAAAAACCTATTCCAAGAGCTTTTCAAGATGAAAACTTTACACCTTCTTCATCAAAAAATAGACTTATTTTCTTCATGACGTTTTTAATTGGGTAACACCAGTGGCAATTCTAGAATGAAAAATCTGGGTGGGGGCACTTCGGGGCCAAGGAAAAAAGTGGGGGCCAACATAAATGTCTCTCCCGCATGGTGATTTTCCGTTGTAATGAAGATTGATTTGCTATGATTAACCCTATCAAACCCAACATAGGCTTATGAATATCGTCAGAACAGTCGCCAGAAAGTCTTCAAATCGTTTAAAATTTTGCTGTCTGAAAGTTGTTTGCTGTATATGTCAATCAAACGAACTTGAATGTGAAATCCAGCACAAAACTGGGGGGCCAAGCAAGGGAGGTTGAAAGGCAGCATTGGTAGAATATGTTTTTATCCCACGACACGATATTTCCAAGTGATTCAGTTACGCTAGTAAGTAGTACTGTCTGGTAAAAAAACTTCCTGGTAAGCCGAAGCTGCCAAAAGTTTCGACATATGTGCTTGCAAGATTCAGAACTTATTGCAAAAGTTGGCTCAATGCCTGCTGCCTATCCTGCTGATTCAACAAAAGCCTTTTGCGAAGTTTGCAACAATGCAATCATAGCGAAGTACTGTGAACTTAAAAGGCATAACTGGTAGCAAAGCACTCAGATAAGACTAAAGAACTTTTTGCATGCTCCCTAATGTAACACAAAGTTACAAAGACCAGACTTAAAAAGTTGTAGGGCTAAAGCTATGCTCAGATTGTTTATCGCTGAGCATTATTCTACGGTATTAAAACATGCCACCATTTGAAAGAGATCGTCAAGAACTGGGTGTCATACAAAAAATGAGACAAGCTGCAGTTACGTTGCTCAAAAAGTCAAAATGTTGACTGATAGAAAATTGTGGGTAGAAAAGTGTGCTGGCCAAGACCGGCATTTTCAGCCCAAGCTTATTGATAGCGAGTGCAAGTCGAAAAATTAGTATATTATATAACTTTATAAGTTTCTTTTAATCATATTAAAGATAACAGTTTTTTAACAGAATTTCACTGCTTTTAGCAGATTTTAGCTGAAAATTTGTGACAAGGCCTTTAGCAGAATCTAGCAATTTTTGTGACACTATTTAGCAGATTTAGGTCACAACCATCTGGCAACACTGGCGGACAGCACAATACACTCAGACTGCCATGTCACGATGCGAACTGGATAGAGCATACAGAGAGTAAAGCTAGAAGTACGGATGCCTTGTCCACACACTTTATGATTTAGCAGGTGCTGAGACGTTTTTTTTTAACTTGCGGCCCGCGCTTTTGAAATGCTACG
>Ga0210059_1014993_pt1 | contig 11374 bp, 6 predicted proteins | sample Ectturendosymbi2_FD_188042 | JGI IMG/M metagenome (GOLD analysis project Ga0210059, IMG submission 188042) | Ecteinascidia turbinata endosymbiont from Florida, USA - Sample 2 (SPAdes) (version 2) | ecosystem: Host-associated > Tunicates > Ascidians > Unclassified | place: Key West, Florida... | reverse complement strand
TATAGAGTTGTATTCTTGTATCGCTTCTGAATTACAAAATTTTTCAAACGAGTATTTTATTTGAAACAAATACATTTCATCACGGGGGGCCCCCTTACAGTGGGGGGCCCGGGGCAATTGCCCCCCCCTTAATCCGGCCCTGCATTCAATGGTGTGTTTAAGGGGAGACAAGGGAGGCACTTGCCTCGGGCGCCCCCTTTACGTATTACGCGCGTGAATTTTCCTTATTTTTGGTGAAGAACTTTTGTAGTACATTATGTGAGTGGATAATAAGCAGATCATAAGTAAGTACTCTGCTTTCAAAGGGCCCCCTACAGAAAGTGTAATGTACAGGTAGGCCTACTTCGCTTTCAAAAGGCCCCCCAACAGCAACTGCAGTTTGAAGTTATCTGTCCCCAACAGCCACTGAAATGTGCAAGTACTCTGCTTTTGCACTTCATTGAAGGGGGCCCTAAAAGAAAATGTAATATGCAAATACTCTGCTTTCAAAGGGGCCCCCAACAGAAACTGTAATGGCTAAGCACCTTGCTCCCACAGGGGCCTCAGCAGCAACCTTAATGTTTAAGTACCTTGCTTTCACAGGGGTCCCCAACAGCAACTGTAATGAAAAATTCCTTGCTTTCAAAGGGCCCACAACAGCAATTGTAATGTGTCAGTACTTTGATTTCAAAGGGGCCGCCAACAGCAACTTTTAATGTGCAAGTACTATGCTTTCAAAGGGGCCCGTACAGCAACTGTAATGCGTAAGCTCCTTTCAAAGGGACCCTAACAGCAACTGTGATGTAATGTGTAAGTACTGTACTTTGCTTTGCTTTCAAAGGGGCCACCAACAGCAACTGTAATGTGCGAGTACTATGCTTTCAAAGGGGACCCAAACAGCAACTTTAATTTGTAAGTACTATACTTTCAAAGGGTCCCCGGTCCCAACAACCATCTCCAATGAGCAAGTAAAGAAAAGCTTCAAACCAACTTCTATACCTAAAAAACTTGTGGGTTTAAATTTCTTGTGGGTTTAAATTTCTTCTTGTGGGTTTAAATTTCTCCGCCCCGCACGCAAAACAGTACCCGCAACCCTCGTGGGTTAACCCGCCCCGCGCAGGACTCTAACGCTACTATATTTTACATCAGAAGCAGTACTTATTTACAAACGCCCATGAGTGGAGATCTTACCACAACCCCAACGGCCATCCGTTAAACCTGTAACGACATGCAAGCGTGGTCTTGAACGACTCAGTGATTCTAGACTTACCAAATAAAACAACTGAAGGTTTGGTAATTTCAACCTGGCGTAAATCTTGCAATGGAGGTTCAGCACTGGCTTCTGTAGCATTATCTTCACATCCTGCGACATCGCTGTACTCCTTTAAATCGTCGTCTTGAGCAACGTCAGTTCCAACAATGCCCCAACCAGCATCACGCAATGTCTTGAAACGAAAAGTCAGTGAAAGTATTTACAGTTACAAGGAAATTAATATGCTCTTGACATAAAGAAGCATAAAAAGGCACGTGCAATATATAACGGATGGTACACCAATGGGGAACGTGTAAAAACACGCTATCTTCGAACTGCAGCCAATTTCATAAAGCAGATTTCTAAGTCATACGTCAGCAGCTTAGCCACTGCAGACTCAGAACACGCAAGTGATACCTGAAGAACAATGTAAGGTCTCCTGGTGAGATATGTAGATATGACTTCAGCAGCACCGCTGCTTGCCTTACTTGTTATCGTAGAAAGTGGTGCGCTGCACAAAAAGAAAAAGCATTTTGACGACTCATAACAACTCCCGAAACAAAAACACGTTGGGGCGCTGATGTTCACTTTACCAGTTGATCTCAGATAAACGCAGCAACGATGCGCTTAGAACAGGTGTCTCCAACTTCTTGTCAGAGAGCCACATAAACTATTACGCAACAGTTCGAGGGCCGGCCATCTTGCGTAATTTCACTCTTTCGGGATATATTACATTCCACCAAATCAACAAATTTTTCGTACATATATTTTTTCTTTGTTGACTATATGGCTTCGCGTGCCGGATTTGCTGCGGGCCGTAGTTTGGGGACCCGGGCTTAGATGGTGCACAAGTCGCTTAGATGTCACCGGTCAGCATTTCATTAGGCGTGCAGCTAATCGCTGAAAAATACATTCCAAACTATGTTGCTCAAAGAAGTCACGCAGCGTGCGTAAAGCACGACGCCAGATTTCACGGTCACACTCGTGATCATAACTACAAGCAAAGAAGGTCAGCCAACATCTCTCACTGTAAAGCGTTAGCACGAAACACCCAAAGACACAGACACGGAAAACGAGAAAATACAGTCGTTAGCATAAAAAATTACGACTTCTCTCAAAAATAGATAAACAATAAAACTATGTTCTATTGGAAGTCAACACCAGTTCTCTATCATGGTACATAGGAATGCTCTTCACCAAACTTTGGGAGTTATTCACTAATTTTAAATCAAGGTGCCACTGATCTTATCGCATAGGCTCATTCGAAAGCGCATGTTTTCCGTAAATTACTAAAAATCCACAGGTAAAATATCGAATATTTTTGCTAATTAATAGTGGCCTTTGGCATTTCCTAGATACTGTTTTTTTTCGGTCATTGACCGAATTCTTTGAAATTACCGAAAAAATTAATCAATCCGGTCAAAAAATGTCCGAAAACGAAAGATGACAGAAAGTTTGAAGCTATTTCGAACAAATGATCGAAAATTTTCAGTGAGAAAAAGCAGGCTAGAAAGTAAGTACGCCATCCACATCGAGGTTAAAATTGTTTTCTCTTCAACTACAGCAAACAGAAACGAGACGTTTGAAAATCGGAGTATGATAGTTGGTGATGCAATGAAAAATGAGCAGCAACAAGGTAAACTGTTCGACCTTTGTCGAGCGGCAAAACAACATACGTGGTAAAATAAGCATTTACCAGCGCTCAGTCAAAAACACGTCTCGCACACCAAAAAAATAACAAGTTCGAAGGAGGGTGCCGACATTCATAGGATCCTTGACATCAAACAGCATGACTACGAGTGCAACTGGTGTAGTTGGAGTATACAAACGGATAAGATTTTCCAATTGATTCTTATGCAAGGATGGTGTTGGCAACTGACCGACTTCCAAGCAAACGCCCTGTCAATAAGAAACATATCGATCGATAAAATACAACTAGATCATAAATTTTCAGCCAATGTATGCTGCTTTTTATTTTGGTGTAGGTCAAGCAAATGTGCTTTTACGCTGTAGTACTGTTGCAACCTCTCCGGTGGTGTTGCGTTGATTGTGTGATTCACCACGAACGGGATGTGTGCGAAGAATAACACCATTATATACGTAAGGCGAGCAAGCAATAGTAAGAGAGATTGCGACGCATGATCTCTATTGTTGCTTGCTGCCACGGTGCGAAGCTTTGCGCATACGCCGCTCGGGATTTCCGATCGCAACAGCACACATTAAAAAATTTAATATTTCAATTTTTTACAAAACACTTAACAAAACATCTTGCAATGAAATCCATCTTGTGTACAGCAGGTGAGACAAACTCGTGGGCTTGTGAGGATTGCGGGTAACCGCGAGTTAAAGTGAGAAGTTCAGCAATGCATAAAATTGCGACAACAAACTTTACTGCGTCATTTCTTAACCGACTAACTTGCAATTCTCGCATGACAGCTTGTAGTTATTGCCGACAGTTCTTTGGCGTGGAGTGCGACTTACAATGGTGAAGCACTGTTTTCAAAAGTAATCGACACATTTATTAGTAACTACATGAATGCTGAAACAGAGCTGGAAGATTTAGAAAGCATTAATGTACAGAGCTCCAATATTTAAGTATGGGTATATGAGTCTTTTATAGAAATGAGTCTTTTTGAAACTTGCAAAACCACACGCAAAGTATGTGAACGGCACACACGGAACCTATTAAAAATGAACGATTAGGGAGAACTGAAGCCAACCTAAATAGAAGCAATTGCAGTGACCACAGGAACTTTTAAGCCAAGATGGGTTTGTCACCTGATGGGGTCTGTCACTGCCACAAACTGCAGCCAGGACCGAAGGAGGTGAGTATACAATAGGAATACCCCGTTGAGACGCCAATCTGATTATTTCAACAATCCTGCTGTCACCAGGTTCGATTTTCTCCCAAAGAGCATTGACCATAAGTCTGAAAAGTATTTAAAGTGACAACTGCAGTAACTGCTGGCACGGTATCAACCTACCACCAGCTTCAGTTTCAACTGTTCTGTCAATGAACAAAACAATACATTTTCATGTTTTGCATATGTATGTAACCTCGGGCACCAACCTATCAACAATTGCTGTGGCCCAAATCTTGGCATGCATTTGTTTGCACAAGATCAACCAGTGGTTCCACCGGTCCATTCAATGAGCAGACACCATTAATTGTCATGTTGATTTTATAACAGTATGACCCACAGCAGCGGTGGGGAACCTATTTAGTATCACAGGCCACATGAATTGTGCATTATTGCTGGTGGGCTGCAAAACCAAGCAATTTTATCCTAAAATTCTACCTTCATTTAACTATGAGGAAGAGCGACTTCTCCTAACTTATTATTGAATAACTTATACCCACTTATCATGGTGTTTCATTTTGATGTGATGCTATGCTCTAACTTGGGTAATGGAAATTCTGGTGCAGGCCATATCAAATGTTCACATGGGCCGCAGGTTCCCCACCACTGGCCTACAGAGTAAGCAACAAGCAATGGTGAAATCTGACCTAAAAAGTGATCTGTTTCTATGATTTTCAACTACAAATATTTTTGAATGTAACTGCAAACCTCAAATTTATCGACTGTGGTTAAGAGTATATCAAGACATACAAGTCTTTGCAGATACAGTCAGTATTGAGCTTTTATTTATATGAAACACGAAGAAGGTGCATACGCAAATTATGCAAGCCAACCTTGTGTTAATCTAACTGCATCCATGGGTGAGAAACCTACTGACACTACGGAATTGAACAAAGCCCTGCGTATAAGGAGCAACACAATCAGGCATACTGAAAGTACTACGAATTTGAGAATGTCTACCATCTATGCTTTTAGATTGCAGACATGCACATAACACACACAGCACACTTTAGTTTTTCATGGCATATGGCACAGGCAGCCAAAGTCATTCACAACAAGAGCCAAACATCTCAACTCAGGAATGTGAGATCAGCAACACTTCCGGCTTACTGTACAGTTCACTTCATTGCATTGCATTTTTATTTGGCATTTACTCCTGATGCAGCAATCTAGCAGATATACTATTTGGCCAAAAGAGCTACAGACACATGGTTGGTTGAAGAGCACCATTAAGCTCAACAGTTACAGTTTGGCCAACTCTAGCAGTTGATAACACAAGAATTACCTAAAAACAGCTCGTCGGGAAAACTGCAAGGCAATCAGGCAAACTGATCTTCCAAACAAATATTCAACATTGGGCTTCTCCAAAAGTTTCTGCAATCTTATTTTTGCTGCAACATATAAACTTGTTATGTGTGGACAGCTTGTATGGAAACTGTAACCACTGTTTACAGCCAAGTAACACAAATTGCAAATAAAGGTTTGAACACAATCAAATTTATCACAAAATGCTCAATGGGCTTCTGTACATTTGTGCCCATACTAGCATACACTGAGAAATAACTTAATTTTAGTAACTGCACACTCACGCCCAAGGAATACATGCACATAGTAGCTCACTCAAAAATAGCTTTGATGCTGTCTCAAGATCGATTGATTAAAAACCGATTTTGCCACTACCAAACCGGCTGCACAATCAACATTTCAAACATGATGCCACAATCAGTTTAACTACTGCACCATGAGCAAATTCCACACCATTTATACTGTTCAGGAGCTGCAGGCATGCAATGATTTTAACAGCAACTTGAAGAGGAAGAATTACTTGTCACTGTGGTGCAAGTTATGTGGTCAGTAAATCATTACAAAGCACAATCTTGCCAAAACAACCACATTATTATAATGAAATCATTGTCATTAGTAAAACTAACCAATTAACAGACTAGATAAATTCACAAACCGCAGCATATAGTTGCAGTGAATCCCCTTCATAAAGACTAGTATTTCATTAAAACAAAGCATATTGAAGAAGGGTTTATTATTTGTCCAGATTAATTCTGAGAAGATACTTGAATAAGTACCTAAGCCCTGTACCTTTTTTGTCAGACATGCCTGACAGGTGATTCTTAAATGTTGCATTCATGCTGCCTTTTGTGTGGAACGACGAACTTCTTTCAACCTAAAATACAATTGAGGTGCATGTCATGTGAAAGGAGTAATACAGTTACATTACTTTTCTGTTACTTACCTGGCAATATCCAATATATTTGGAGCTGCAACATCTAATGCCAAATAATTTTTTGTAGTGATTCTTCAAAGCTTTCACATACCATGATGAAAGTCTCAAATATGTGCAATCAATGTTCGTACAAAATGATCTGCAGCTTTTCATGACAAACCTGCAACAGAGTAGTCCTTATACTGTACAGGATATACAATAGAAAACATGACTAAGATTGCAACCTTCTTTACATGTTAGAAATTGATCTGATGTAACAACTTAATCTGAAGATCATTGTACTCATCCTAATTCTCATGTATATAACTACTGATACTAAACCACTGGTTAATCAAAAGAAAGTAAAGCGCTGCCTCATAAAATTCCTATTTTGACCAACACATCTACTACTATGGTCCATCCCATTGTTGACGATGATGTACTCAGTGCTTCTACATTATTTTTACATAGTTTGTAGCTGAGAATGAATATCTGTAACTCAGGGAGGTATGCTATCTGTTGTGGTCTGCAGCAAGGGTTTGCCAGGACTGTGGAGAGATGTGGAAGCCAGCCATGTCACGCTTGATGATGCCTTTATAGCTCATCTTGTAGTTGGTTTTCAACCACAAATAATTAGCAGTAAAACCGAAGTCAGGAAATAGACAGTTTGGGAAGATCTGGGAAGATTTAGCATCTTTGTTATTTGAACAGAAATGGCAATAAAATGTAGTACAGTATTTTGTTATTGAGCAGTACCAATTTGATGTAACAAGCTAAGGAAATTACTGATGCCTCTGGAAATTAGCACTGCCTCTGCTAAACCTTTGCCAGTCATCATGTTTTCATTAATGTTAATGTCCAGCATTGCCCACTACCCTTATGAAGCATCATATTGTTTAAGCATGCATTTCCACCAAATTGCAGATGTAATACCCAACAATTAAGAATGCCTTGTTTGTACATAACACCAATAATAATGTTAGTCTGAGTGATGTTTCAACATGTTGAAATAATACAGACTAAATAGAAATGAAACACACTAATTTATGTTTCACACAGTGCATCAGACAATATCTATCTGCATTAATGCACTAAACCAGGGGTCTCCAAACTATGGCCTGCAGGTCAAATCCGGCCCGTGAAACCATTTTATGAATAATAAAAAATTAACTTTATTTAGGGACAATTTTTTGATTTGGTAGAATGCAACATATCCTGAAACAATTACATTATGTAAGATGTCCGGCCCTCAAACTGTTGTATACTAACTTATGTGGCTTTCTGACGAAAAACTTTGAGACCGCTGCACTAAACGACAACCAAGGAATTCTAAAACAACCTTTTGTACACAGTACTTGCTATACCAGGCTTTTTCAAACCAACTGCATCTTATTTACCTATGCTGTAGCTCTGAGATTATCACTGGCAGAGACAGATTTAGATTCTTCTTGTAAAAAGTCATCAGGGTCATAAATCACACGAACAAGCAATGAGCAGCTGGGACATGTAGCAACTTCTTCTCCACTTTGTAACTCTTCAAGGGTGATCTCGAACCTGAGTTTGACAACAATGTCTGCATCATTCAAAATTGGTTAACACATGTCCAACTGTAATTAAACAACACACACAGTTTTTACGTAAATGATCTTAGTTAGGTTTTAATAAGATTTGAATCTATGAATTTAGCATGCAAGCAATGGCCTAGTTATAAGCACGATTATCTACAGTATAAGATCAGGTTGACTGCAGCTTAACACGTTGAGAGCCGGCCTACGTGATATTTGTACTTGGATTTCGGCCTAAAAAACAGCAGTTTTTGGTTGCCTTACCAACGCCCTAGCTCCTCCGCTGATTGCACTAGAGAGCTGTACAAGAGCTCAAACGGATCGGCCAGTCCAGTAGATTGCACTACAAAAAAAATTTTGCTTGGGGGGTGCGGATTTTTTGTGACTGACGTCATAAGTGAAGTAGTTTTAAGGTCATTTTGGCTCATGTTACCTGGCCTAGGACCTAACCGCTAGGCCAAAGTGTTTCGCTGAAGTTTTCATTCGAAACTAGGCTCGAGTCCGAGTCTTTTGAGCCTTTGATCGACTTTCTAGCGTTTCTGGTTCAAAACTTATGATTTAAAATAAATAAATTGATTAATCATCTAATTAGCCAATTAGTCAAATATTTTTACTAACTTACATCATAACTTTTGAACCCGAAACCACAGCAGGCCATCCAAAGTATCAAAAGACTCAGATTGTAGCCTAGTTTCCAGTAAAAACTTCAGCGAAATACTACCACCTAACGGTTGGCGCCCAGGGCCAAAAAGTCCTCCACTTATGACGTCACTCAAAAAAAAAACGCATCCCCAAGCAAAAATTTTTTTTAGAGTGCAATCTACTAGACTGGCCGATCCGTTTGAGCCGCTGAACAGCTCTCTAGCGCAATGGGCGGAGGAGCTAGGACGTTGGTAAGGCAACCGAAAACTGCTGTTATTTTTGCGAAAATTGCCAAAACCAGGTGGCTCTCAAAGTGTCAAAAAGACTTGTAAATATATCTGTCTGAATCAGACAGGTGAGGTACAGCATAATTAGTCTTAATCAGATGAAAATGCAATTAATTGGTACATACAGCCACCAGCAACCCAAGGTTAGTGCATATATGATTTGAGATTACATAATTAATCACACTTTTTTTATAATCTGAAACTTATCCAGTGAGTTCCTAGTAACTTTTCAACTGCAGCATATAATCTGCAATAAAAAATGTAATCATAGTAAGTGTATGCTGACTTAACACTTTGAGAACCAGCATACGATATATTCGTACTTCGATTTCGGCCTAAAAAACATTAGTTTTCAGTTGCCTTACCAATGCCCTAGCTCCTCCGCCGATTGCGATAGAGAGCTGTTCAAGGGCTCAAACGGATGGGCTAGTCTAGTAGATTGCACTAGAAAAAAAATTGGGGGGTTGGGGGTGCAGATTTTTGTGACTGACGTCAAAAGTGAAGTAGTTATGGGGTCATTTTAGTTCATGTTGCCTGGCTTAGGGCACAACCGCTAGGCCAAAGTGTTTCACTGAAGATTTCATTGGAAACTAGACTCAAGTCCGAATCTTTTGAACCTTTAATCGACTTTCTAACGTTTTTGGTTCAAAAGTTATGACCTAAAATAAACAAATTGATTAATTAGCTAATTAGTCGAATAGTTTTACTAACTTGCATCATAATGTTTGAACCCGAAACCCCAGCAGATCATTGAAAGTATCAAAAGACTCGGATTGTAACTTCAGTGAAATACTACCACCTAACGGTTGGCGCCCAGGGCCAAGGTGGCCTAAAAGTCCTCTACTTACGATGTCATTCACAAAAAACCCGCACACCCCTAGCAAAATTTTTTATTTTCGAGTGCAGATTAGAAGACTTGCTGCGTCTTTTGACGTTTCAACCAGGTCCGTAACCCACAGAGGAGTGGAGATATTCCTGTGCAAAGCCAAGTGCATTTAGGCAGTTTTTTTTCCAAAAATCCCCGAAAGCAGCCTGACGCCAAAGTGTTAAGGACTAGGCTATGGTTTTTGTGACAGTTGCATGCATACGAAGTTTTGAACATTTTTGTCACACACCAAAACTCACTTGTCCAGGTCAGCGTTATGCTAAAGGAAAATTTGTAATGTTTACAAACCTGGTGTTCAAAATATGAAGTACACAGAAAATGATTAAGTCTCATTGAGATAAAAACTTTATCTGAAGCAGTGGCATTCAAATGCCATTTTTTATGTTTACTTCAACCACTCATTTTCAACAATTTTTTGACATTGGCACTTCACAGATTTCTGATGGTCCACCACCACATGTCAGCAGGGTTGCAGAGTCGGAAGAAAATATCTGACTCCAACTCTGACTTTTCCAAAATTTCCGACTCCAGCTCACGACTCTGATCTTCACAAAATTTCCGACTCTCTAACATAAAGGGAATGAAACTTGGTTGTTAAAATCAATGGAAATCTTGGTGCAGAGCAAGAAATCTTTGTTTCAATAAAAGTTTCAAAAGAAATTGTACCATTTCAACAGGAATTCCTAATTTAGGAGTGTGATGTAAAAAATGATCCAATTGGACATCTGTCGGATAAAATAATCCGACTCTGACTCCCAGTGTTGCTAGGAATCTTACTCCTTATGACTCTGCAACCCTACGTGCCAGTGAGTATGAAGGCCTTTTTGGACAAAAACTTGCATATGGTAGCCAAACATGTGGCATGTGACAACAAAAATTTATTTCTATCAACATTCAGCATGCAACTTTCAGAGTTGCATGTGAAAGCCAAAGCTTGCTATAGCAAAGCTTGCTATATGTAATTTTTGCAAAATTGCTTGCTGCAGGAAAATGTTGCAGAAAAACTTATGCCAGCAGATATGCTCAATTTCATTAAGCGCTGAAATAATCATGACACGCACACTATATTATCAACCATTTTTATAGCATACAAATTAAGAAAACACCAAATGCTGCAATGAGCAATCGTGGTATATATAATAAAATAATCATTAACTGAAACACCACACTCACTTATCACCACATGGACAAGGGTAATAGTATGTTTGCATTTCTTCATCAAATTCAAAATCTTCTATTTCAACTTCATCATGGTAGACATCAGCCATTTCAGAAATTAAAACTGACTACCCTTAGTGCAACATGATGATGAATAATTCACCTACTAGCAAAATAACCACACACTTTTTATAATTGTATGTCTTTGGATCAATTTTAAGTTCCATGGTATACATACACCTTTCATTCACTCTTACATTTCAGTTATTTAACACTTTGAGAACCGGGGTACGATATATTCGTACTTTGATTTCGGCCTAAAACAGCAGTTTTCGGTTGCCTTACCAACGCCTTAGCTCCTCCGTCGATTGCGCTAAAGAGCTGTTCAAGGGCTCAACCGGATCGGCCAGCCTAGTAGATTACACTTGAAAAAAAATTTTTTGGTTGGGGGGTGCGGATTTTTTTGTGACTGACGTCATAAGTGAAGTAGTTTTAGGGTCATTTTGGCTCATGTTGCCTGGCCTAG
>Ga0210059_1014992_pt1 | contig 11375 bp, 10 predicted proteins | sample Ectturendosymbi2_FD_188042 | JGI IMG/M metagenome (GOLD analysis project Ga0210059, IMG submission 188042) | Ecteinascidia turbinata endosymbiont from Florida, USA - Sample 2 (SPAdes) (version 2) | ecosystem: Host-associated > Tunicates > Ascidians > Unclassified | place: Key West, Florida... | reverse complement strand
AGTTCACACTTTTTTCATGCGTTCCGTAACCTGTTGGATAACCTTACATAATGAGAGTAATCGATTCGCACCTTGTAATTGTAGATATCACCTTCATTACTGAAGATATTTGCGAAGCGGACAACTTTCATGAATACATTGTGCTGTTTTCTAGAAGGGTTAGAAGCAGATAATTGGTCCGTTTTTTCATTTAGAGAATACTTTCTAATTTTGTTTATTGCAGTGCCCGATTTTTCTTTGATTTCTTGGTTGGCGAAAAAAAGCTGTTTCCAAAGAATAACTGCAGCAAATGGTTGTGGTTATGTGTGGGCCAGTAAAGTTTTGATTTGAAACAAGACGTTGCATGACCTGGCTGTCTTTTTCTGTCACCTGAAAGAAAGTTCGCTGCAGTCGCAAAACGCTTCGAAGACTAGACTTTTTTCTCGCAGTGTCAGTGAGTGAAGTTTTGATGTTCGCGCTCTCAACGATTGCTGCTTTGGTTGGGGGCGATGAGAAGAGCGAACGTTGTTCGACGTTTGTTCGGTCACAATGACCTCGGTCAAGAATGCAACCACGTGTGGCTCAACATCAAGTGTCACCAGGTCATTATGACCGAACAAACGCCATTCAGCGAAACACATCTAGGTTGGTGGATACTATAAGCAGTCAAGTGGAACTTAGCCAAGTGTAAAATTGTTTAGAAATCTTTTCATCAAAATCTCGTTTTTAAATCAAAACGTTCTGCTAGGAAAGTGTCTCTAACCCTGTAATCCAGCCGGCTTCAATGCCGTTATACAACGTTCTGTTTTGCCTATTTTTTATCAACCTGCGTTGTGCAGAGAGTGTGTGTTTGTACTATGGACTCCGTGTCTGCTGACAAATGAATTTATTGATTCATTCTTCAAGAAAAGCCAAACGTATCGAATTGATTTAATACGTTGTTCGCGCACAATGCACTTACAATACACGCGTCTTCCAATTAGTGTGCCTGTTGAACGCAGAACCGTCGTCAGAATGTCTTCAACAAGGGTCTTAACCTTGGTGCATGAAGGAGAAACAAGTGGTTAGCGCTTCGATAAAACTATTCCACAGCCCCTTGCATTCAAGGTTCCTACGCAATTTCGAATATAAATTTCCAGACTTTGCTTTTCCGAACGACATACCCATTTCTAATACAGGTACAGTACTAATACTGTAGTTAACACGATGAAAATAAAATTATCAATCTATTTTATACAACTCCGGAAAACAATTTCCTTTTTCTATATCAACAGACAAAAAACATTTTCCAGACTTTCGCAAGCTGAAAATTACCGAACTTTTTTCCACGCTTGAAAACTCTTGCATCAAACACAAAAAAGATTCACCGACTTTTAATGTTGTTAGACGCATTTTGGTGTGACAAGAAAAAGCTGAGTCTTCGCTTTGAGATACGATCCTTCTGGAAAGAGGGTATCAACCTCTTCCTCATCCGATCTCCACTGTTATCTCCTGAACGAAGCACAGCAGCCACGCCCACATCTCTACTTGGGTCAACCACTGAAAACAGAGCTTTCTACAGTAGTTTCTATTTCTGTATTATTCCGATGTACCGTCGTTTCGAAATCGCACAATGTACACGAACAGTCGACGCGAGGCACACAACGTCGGTTGCTACTTAATAATACTTGGGGGGAAACGAACACTGGCACTGGGCGAAACGGCGTTTGTTACGTCAGAATGGCAACAAGGTCTGCAACTTGAAACCTTCACATGAACTGCTTCGCGGACGAACGTCACAAAGCGATTGTACGTCATAAAAAGACGCTGTTACGGGCACAATGCAGGTGCACTAATGACGCACCAATAAAATTACATTGCAGACGACGCAGGCGATTATTACGTCACTACCGAAGGCGATTGCTGCGAGATGCTTCACTGCACACAACGTCACACGCGCGCAACAACAGACGTCACCACAGAATTACGTCACAAAGAGAAACGGAGACATAACGAAGCTTTGGTTCTTAAAATCAACGCGACACGTAATGGCAGGCAGCAGTTTGGGACGAAAACATCTACTGACAACAAGGAATAGTTTGCGTAAGTAAAACACGAATTCAACCGAGCCGGTCTGCAAAACACCGCAGGCATTTGTACAAGCGTAATCTGCAGGTCGGCAACTTTACTGGACAGAAGGCGCCAAAAACGCCAAGGCAGCGGAATTCCCGCCAAACAGCCATCGGATTACTGGGATTTATCGCTCAGCCATTCACACGAGTTGATGCTGAAACATCTGCGGTTCACTTTGCCAAGGCACGAAACACGTAACGGTCAAAAGATTGCCATGCTGAAAACACCCGAGATCGATTGTGACGTGTACAAGCGACATGCAGCGACGCGCGAGCGAGGGATGTTTTTGTGAACTTTGTTGTTTGAAAGGAAAAAGTGGGCAAATTGGTGTTTTCGCTTGAAAGGCCCCTCGGCAACTGAGTGGGGGGATGAAACAGCGACAGAGGAAGCGAAGAAACTTGTGTCAAAAAAATGGCGAGCGCTTCCTTGGTCATCATCTAGATAATACTTACAAACCTGAACAAAAGCGCCAACTCTGCAACTAACTATTAACGTGGTGGCCGGTCCATGGCTCTCGTGTGACGTACATGCGGCCAGGCCCTTGACAGGACCATTTTGTCCATGAACGAAGGAATGGAAATTATAAAAACGATCAGTTTTCTTCTGGTGCAAAGAACGTAAAAAAACGTTAAAACGCCTTGTTTCGCTTCAGCGACCACGATGTTTCGCTTCAGCGACTAGCATGTTTCGCTTGAGCGACCAGAATGTTTCGCTTGACCGACGGTTCAACTTTTACGCCCTCACAAAGGTGCTGCGCACAAGCACACTGGTGATGCAACTGTGACGTGAAACGTAACAATGGTCTGCGCATTACCACGGGAAAATTACCGTAACTGCACGTAGACCACCGAAACTGCGCGATGATTACCGAAGCCGCGCGAAGATTAGCGAAACGACGACTGCAGCATAAAAGATTACAAGAACGTTTTATTGAAGGTCGCAGATAGGGGTTTGTTGCGGGGCGGGTTAGAAACTGGGGGGAAGATATCGCACTTTGGTGCTGACAGCAACAAAAACCAAACGTCACAATGCTACGAAAAAGCTCAGTGACGACGACACAATGATGAATGCCGCAAAGAAACAGATAGCAAATTAGATTGTTAAAAAATGTACTAGAATGCGACTTGTTATGTTTCAGCGATGACAAGGGAAACAAAGCGGATGAATACTTCAAGTGTTTTGCATACTGCGGACGAATATACACGATTTCAGTTCCTCTAGGTTGTATATGTACAGACTGCTGCGAGGAAAAACGAAATTGGGGGGCGATGCGCTGCTGAACGTCTACAAAACATTGATAAAAAAGCAACGTGACTTTGAAAAAAAAACAAAACCGATACTTCGTTGTGCGGAGCGCTTGAAAGATGCAACAAGTCAAAGCAGTGCATCGCTTTCAGTGGATGTATAAATCAAACAAATGATGATGGGAGGAATGCCGAGGAAGTGGCAACAAACAGTTGCAGGACGTGTTTGAAACTTTTTCAATTGCAGACGATTTATTTGGCGAAAGCACGAAATTTTTTGATGAAAAATAAAGGAAAAGAAAAAGAAAATCTGTTGGACATATATGAATCTCAAGCTTGGTAGTAACAGTAACGCTTCAGCGCTTTTGCATAAATGTGCACGAATGAATGAATGTGACTCGGCAAATGGGGGGAGGGCAGTATCGAAAACCTGGTAAGGTCTGAAAGGTAAGACGACATTTATTTGTGTTAACTAATTAGGAAAATATAAAATCACAAGACAAGTATTGCATGACCAGATAATGCTTGCTGTATGTCTCCAGCGAAGTTCTCACTAATGCAGTGAAAACGACCGCTCCCGTGTTTGTGACACAACAAACCAGGTTTCATAAGAGAGGGGGGGGTGGTCGGTGGAAACACGGCAAGAGTGCGCCGTATAGCGGTGTAATCTCCGTTTCTCAGAAACCTCAACAAGAAAATCTGACGGCAGGATGTCGATTGCGCCGACTACTTGGGTTAAAGCAGAAAAACAACGAAAGAGAAAAGACCGAAAACCTGCGTCACCAGCCGTCTGTCTGGCGTGTTTAAGAACTTGAACCGATTCGCACCAGCGATCACGTCGTTCCGCACCGGCAATTACGACGTTTATTGCTACTTTTGTCGTTATTTGCGTCAGTGGAACTTTTACATTAAAAAAACAAACCAAGAGACGCGGCGCAAGAAACAGAAGTGCGCGAAACGCGTATCGCCCCACCAGGCCTGTAGCCAGATTACAAGGTTTCGCGGAACAAAATACATCTTTAGGGGGTCGGTCAAGATTTTGTTTTAATTACATTTTCAATAAAATTTTCTCTGAACGCAACAAAACTTGGTGGGAGACAAAAAAAATTTGAGGTGGCATTGCCCCCCGTGGTTATGGGCCGGCCTGTTCAATGCCGACCTTGGTGTTGCGCTTCACAAGTAGAACATTCGCTAATTGCTTCTTCCACACCGTTGCTTCGATAGGGGGAAAGGTACCAAGAATTTCCTTTTCCCGTTGAAACAAACTCGAGACCGAAAAAAAACTGTCAACAAACGCGTCGGAACGAAGCGAAGTCGTGACGTCACACGCGCTCGAGGAACGACGTCATCGCGCGCTTGCGATGGACGTGACGTCAATCATCTCGACACGCCGTTCGTGGCCGACTTGGCCGGCACCATGACCGTGAACAGGTCCTTCTTCTTCTTGACCTGGGGGGTGGTGGCCGTTGAATCGGGGCTCCGGGTGAAGGCCAGACGCATGGGCGACTTGCACGTCAGGGTCACGCTGCGACACAAACACGAGTTTGAATCAAAATAAACCTGTGAATGATGCGGGCAGCAAGCTCGTGGATGTTGTTTGCAAAACCAATTTTGATTTCGATGGCAAAGAATTTAGTTTGAACATGTTAACAGTTTTCAAAACACGGGCATTCCGCCAATGAGACCGTCATTCATTTTTGAACTACCGATATTTCACCCACCCGGACACAGCTCTCAAACGCACAATTGCTTATCATTGCAGTCAATACAACAAAAGTTTTATAGTCCTTTCGGTGTATCGATTATGAAGAAATGTCTTTTGACATACTGAATGAACACCAGGGGAAAAGCATCTAAACAGCCTGAATGAACACTAGGCCAAAAGAAATGATCAGCAAATCTGCGATTTATGGGAGGATTGCGCCACTTGTTCGCGTGTTTATTCCTATCACTCAGATTGCTTAAACTGTACAGTGCCAGCTGAGTCGAGCCTTCACTTTGATTGCAACAGCACAAAAGTATGCTTTGTTACGTCACAGACCATCACGCCACTTGAAAAACGCGTTCAGTGGAAATATTCGCCAGGTTTTTGTTTCCAACAGCAACAACATCAATAATTGGGTGATTTTCACCATCTACTATTATTGCAACTAACACCAATGAAAACGTCACGATCATTATGGATTTTATCCTTTAAGCAACAACATGAAAGTTGCAGGAGACATATGAACTGCTAAAAATATGAGCGCAATTGTCACTGATTAGACACAACTTTTCGGTTGTAGTTGGCGAACAGTCAACTATTAACGATAACCTGTTAATTTCGCCACTAAATTAGCGATGGTGGCAAACAACCGCACAACAAGGTGTATTTCACAAAATCTCTTTTGCTTTGGCACGCCAAGCTGAACTTACTTCTCGGAAATATTGACAGGCAGTTCATTTTCTGCTACTTTCTGCACAGCCAGATGAAGTTTGGTGGCAAACTCGATGGGGTGAGCGACGTTCAACAAGATATCTCCCTTCAGCTTGCTGCCGTTTGTGTTCTGTCCACAACGGATGCGAGGTTAGTTGAAGACGAAGTTGAAATATAATGTGCTTAGTCAGCTGACGCAAAATCTGCTTAGTCAATGAAAATTCCAAGCGAAAAACTGTTTTACACAAGCTGAAGTCGAAATACTGGGACACAGGAGAAAGACTGGGCAGTCATGTTTTTTTGTCGGTTCTGGTTCAAGGCAGTCGAATTTCATATCCGGTTTTAAGGAAACTCGCACAACCTGCTCAACAAAATGGCGAAAGGCAAAGCTATGTGCAGCTCTGCACTGTGCGCAGTGCTGCAAAAAAATCTTACCTGGCTCTTGGCATGCACGACAACCATACGGTCGTCGAAGGGCGAAAAAGACAACATGGAAACACTGCCGAGTTCGACACGAGCCTTCGCTTTCATTGCTTTCTTGTCGACGAGCAACAAAGCTTTGCTTGAGACGACCACGAAGATCTCGACCAACTGCGAAGAACAGCAACGACACGAGTCAAGCTCCCAAACAAGGCCAGGCCAGTTCACAAACTAGCAACAAACGCCCTCAGCTGGACTGGTGTGTTGCCAAGGAACAAATTCGCTGTGGTTTTGTGGACCTAAACTGGCAGGAATGATGAAATAAATGATGTGCAACTTCGTAGTTTGTTTTTTGACGATCGATTTTAATATTTTTTTACATTTGAAAACAGCGTTTTTCACTCGAACACCTGGCACTGGTTCTGCTTTTCATATAAGTGCTAAACATCGTTTTTATATAAGTTTATATATATATATAACTTTTTTTATACTTTTTATATAACTTCATATATATATATATATATATATAACATTTTTTATACTTTTTATATAACTTTTTGTAAATAAGCTAAACTGCTTTTTATGCAAGTGCCAAACATGCCTTGCGTTTTTACGCAAAGCATCGATCAACAATTGTGACCTCACAATGTCTAGAATACATGGCGGCATTGAGCGATTCAAAACCAAACGATAAGTTAAAGAAGCACGGGACTGGATGAAGATCAGATTCCAGCAACTCCAGAAGGGTGTGCGGCAAAGCTGGTGTGTCTGGTCGAACAATTGAACACAGCAGCCTCAGTCCCGCCAAATTATACCTACGCCACTTTCAAAAGATGCATTTCCACGTTTCCAGGCAATCACCACGTGCAGAAAACGCAAAGAAAGCGTTACCTTCGCATCAGCTCGGTTGATTTTGAAGCCTTCGTCCGAGAAGAGGATTTCATCGTCGCCACCAGCTGTCGCTGTCTTCTGCCACTTCACGTTCCCCCTCAGATCCACGTGACTTCCCACAAACCACCGCGGCAGGGATATGGGGTACAACTGTTTCTTGTCTGTAAGCGAAAATGCAGTTCTGGTGACGAAGGTGGCGCTTGCCGAAGGTAAGTAACTGTTTCTAGAGGCGCTTGGAGTCGGACAGTAACATTGTGGAAAGCGGGTAAATTGAGGCATGTTTTGCAAAAAAAGATAAAGGATACACACAGAAACATAAAACTCATCCTAGGTCATCTGCTACAGTTTGGAGATTTTCAAACAATTACAACTTTGCAGCAAGAGATTTTCAAATAACCACATCTTTTGCAGCAAGAGATTTTTAAACAATCACAACTTCGGAGCAGGAGCAACGTAAACAAACAACGCTTGCTGAAGGTAAAACCAGCCCCGAAACTTCTTTGTTTACCTTTGAAAAGCTGGGAGGCCAGGAGCTTTTCCGATAGCTTCGTCTTCTTGTCAGGAGTCAACGAATTGCGGTATTTCATGCACTGCAAACAATGTTAGAAAGAACTGAGCCCTGATTCAATGCACAATGCCAACCCAAGTGAAAATGATCAAGATTTCGACTAACATTCTATTGGCGATGATATCAAACTAATCCTGTTGGATTGCATATATGCACTACGTGTCGATTTAAGCCTTCTTGCTTGTAGTCGAAATCTTAACTATTCGTTAAACGAGCGATGTCGGCTATTGTTGCATCACACAAGGTTTGGTTCCGCATCACCCGTCACTACTCGAAGATGCGACCGCATCGGATTCAAGCATAGGCGTCCTACGGATTTTTCCATCCTCAGAGGATTTTTCAAGGGGCCGAAAATGGTGAAACTTTGTTTCGCCCACTGCGAAAATGAAGAGAAAATTTTTTTTGCTAAAAACTCAATACAAAATATCAAATTTTGAAAGCAAGGAAGACCAAACCCCCCTGCCCTCCCTCCCGATGCCCATGGATTCCTAAATCAACTCAGATTACAAACAGAGGCCAGCATGCTCAACCGGCCTTCATGTTCACACGCTTACCCGCCATCGATGGAAGATATCCTTGAGCAGCGCGTGGGTCGGTTTGACGAACTTGTATTTGCACTCTGGCCACTTGTCCTCGATCGGTGACGTTGATGGTTGGTTGCCATGCACCTGGAGGAGGTATTTGCAAACCTGCAAAGCAAACAACAGGCGAATGAATACACGGGTCACGTCGCCGACGATGCGTTCCTAGCTTGGCAGAGAACGTCTTTCCGAGTCCTTTCTTTGCTGCGAGTCTACAACGAGATGTTTCATGACTTTCTTCTTCACAGCAATCAACCGGTGAAAGAACATCTACTTTAATTGAAAACACCTATTGTGAATTGCGGGGTTAGGGGGTTAGGGGGCATTCCAATCGGGAACAAAAACCACAGTAGGTTTTTGCCCAAACGCATGTTTTCTGACGTCAGTTGCTAAGAGATGGCCCTTCTAGCGTCCAAGACCGTTTCAACTCCAACAATACCCCCACCTGGTTACAACTACCACCCCTTGTGCCTCCCAAAAGTAAAAAATTTGCGCATATGTCAAAAACGAGCACTTGCATCCGAAAATCTTCGCCAGGAATAAAAACAAATCTTCGAACTCACCACGTATCTGTCCACGAACTTGGCGATGACTTTCCCAGCGTGGGCCCGGAAGTACTTCTGGTACTCGACCCGGGTCTTGTACCCTTTCCAGTAGGCCGCGATGCACGTGACCGCTAAACAGCGCCTCTTGTGGAGCTTCAGAGCGCGCAGAAGACAACGAGCCTGCGTGACGTAACAAAGCGTCGGGTGGAAAACGTGGAATTTCAACACTCATAGCTTTTCCGCGCATACCGGATAATAATATAACAAAAAGAAAACAAGTTAAAGGTGATGGAAAATCAGGCAAAACGTTACACGGCAGTGTTTCCACAAAATTACAACAGGTCGAACAGAGATCGCGTGTTTGGCAGTAACAGGTGTTACGTGCAAACTATGCTTACCTTCCATCCTCTGACGAAGCACTGGAACGTGATGGCGGCACTCCTCAGTGTGACGTAACGCTGTCGCGCCTGCGCACGAGAAGAAGAGGAAATAATTAAAAAATGTTAAAACTCCGGATGATGGGAAGCGCTTTTCCTCGCCACATGCCGCAGGGAGAATGCTCCTCAGATGAAAAGAAAGGAAAAAAAACAAGCATGTTAAAGCAAATTTTAACCCATTTCCGGTCGTGGTGACTCAAAGACGAGAAAATGACGCATTCAACAAACTACGAAAGTCCAATTTTGATGATGCAATCGACAACGAGACAAAGCATTGACGTCACAAGCTCCCGGAGTCAATAGAAAGATGCAAAAGTGCACGGCTTGGCAAGTGTATTTTCAACAGAAAGGGCTCACGCAGCAGCTACCCTTACTCGCAAACCTATTAAAAATTATTGGCTCGTATCGTTGCTCAATACAATTATTTATTTACCGCTTTGCTGCGATATTACGCCCTGGTCAATCTCTTACGACAGCACAAGCTTATGCAGTGACGTCATACGCTTCCACTTAACAACCGATGAGTCAACACATAACAACAGGCAGGTAGGGGAAGGCTTGATGTTGTCACCGAAATCATACGCTGGTTAGCTCAGCAAACTACTTCCTGTATAGCGGTGGTGAGCTTTGCTTTCAACTTGAATAAACCACGTACACGACCTTGACAGGCGCTAAAAGTCATCGAAATGTCAGCTGGATTTTAACTATAGATCAGCTGAAGGTTATCCAAGGTCAGCTGAAGGTTATCCAAGGTCAGTTGAAGGTTATCTGGGGGCCGATCGCATCGCATTGATCCTACCTGGTAACACTTGACGTATTTGCTGATGACGATCTCCGCTCTCTTCATCTCCTGGAACCTCTTCCAGGCGTAAAATCCCCTCCAGATCTTCTGGATGCAGGTGGCGAGGTCGTGGAGCTTGTCAGCGCGGAGGTCCTCCAAGTAGAAGAGCTAGAAAACGATGAAGTGTCAGTCAGGGCTTGAAAGTGATGACGCGAAAGAAACTTCTTTCGCGCAATAAATGACAGAATCTTTTTCTTGAGAAAAAAGGCAGATGCCTCTTGATGCATCCTTCTAAGCCGTCAACAAGCCGAACAGTATAAATCGAAGCATTATTTGCAATAAACCACGAAACCGAAACCGAATGATTCATTTTCCCCAATGAACCCACAACGTAAGTTTCTTTCATCTGTTTGTTTCAGTAAAATCTGAACTTTTAACAAACCCCGGTGAATTATAATACAACCGAGCTGTTTTTTTTGCTGAGACCTTCCGGTCACTTGTCCCATGATGGTTTTTTAAAAGTCGCCGAAACAGAATTCACCAGTTTATATTTTCCTGACTTAATTTTTTTCGATGATTTAAAAAAAAATGGTCTGTGAGCGAAAAAAAACTAGTAATGAAACAAATAACGCAAGCACCAGACTCGTTGGCTCAGCACAGTAGCTTGGAAATCAATCCAGATGGATATCTCGCAAATCAAGCGCACTGGAATGTCGCGTCACAATAACTGGAATGTTACGTCATAATAAGCGCGATTACCGTCTTTGGATTCCTTATGAATATCTTGGATCGGCCGTATTCGAACTTGTCAGCGGTGACGTTCGCCTGGGCCAAGATATTTTTGACCCCTTCCTGGGGGGGCCCGTGCCAGTGAGGCCAGGTTTTGGGACAGAGCATCTTGTACCTGAAAGAAAACGAAATAAATAATTTCATTATTACTCTGCGCGTGCGTCGACGTTCTGAGGTTGGACATTTTGCGATAAACGTTATTATTGCTGCAAATAAACGTTAATATCGTTGCAAACTGGGCAGTTGTTGAGTTTTCTAAGAAGCCTGGAAGAACAAGTACTTATAGGAACAAGTTTTTTTGGCAGGAAGTTAATTGTAAGCTTTCGCATGTCCGGAACCAGATCAGGGCCAGATTGATGGGGTTGTAAGCTAACACTAATCAGACGTAAGAAAACATATTGACATTGTTGACTTATTTCGGACAAGTCCAGAGACCGAAGTGCAAAGCGCATGTGGCGGCGAGTTGCAGATAGCTCCCCTTACATGGGCTTGGACCCCCTCCCACGACACGGAGGTTTCAACCCCCGCAACCGGTTGATATTTCGAACCCCTCTGCACTGTTCGTCGTTCAAAATTCAAGAAAAAGAAGACCAGGCCGTGTATCACGTCCCA
>Ga0210059_1014991_pt1 | contig 11375 bp, 6 predicted proteins | sample Ectturendosymbi2_FD_188042 | JGI IMG/M metagenome (GOLD analysis project Ga0210059, IMG submission 188042) | Ecteinascidia turbinata endosymbiont from Florida, USA - Sample 2 (SPAdes) (version 2) | ecosystem: Host-associated > Tunicates > Ascidians > Unclassified | place: Key West, Florida... | reverse complement strand
TGGCTTTTCGATCTGTTCGAGGTCTTTTTCATGTCGGATAGTAATGACTTTACTATCATTGGTTTGTCTAAGGTGAATTCTTCCATTGTTGGTCCAGATGTATTTCCAACCAGGAGCAGAATCAACAGATATTTTTCTCTTTGGCTTTGGTTAATACGAAAGTTTATATCTTTTTGGAAATGATGTTTATAGACAGGAGTGTGAAATACAATTTTCTCGATAAGGCTTCACTTGCTTATTTTTCTTTGCAACCACCTTTGCGCTGGAGAGGGTGCGGGGCAGCAGCCCTATGAGGAATCGAAAAACCTCTTGGTCTTCAACAATTTCTGATATTTTTAAGGCTCCACATCAAGCGCGTACAAGCCAGAAAACCAGAAAATGTTATGACGTGAAAAGCAAAGATTTTTCTTGATTTCTCATTACTGTAAATCGCAAGAACAAACTTTAACGCAAAATACGGTTGACTCTTGAATACGAGATTTATTCTTGAGGATTAGGGCCATGAAAATCGATATTTACATATCTCACTATTTTTAACAAAGTATTTTGCATGGGTTGCACCCACTGAACTTCTTTGATGAAGTTCGCTTTTCATGCACCACTCTTTTGATCTCCTCAGACTTGATGGAACTGATGTTGATACAAAACGCTCAACTGCAGCAATGGATGATGACGCAGACATTGCAACGTCACCAAGGAGGGATGGATGGTGATAAAGTTCATCATCACTACTACGATTCAGCTGGAAGAGCTCTTCCACCTATAAAACGGTACTCTATTGTTTTAGGATGACTTTCTGGTCATATCTTTGAACGCTGCTTTGTTGCGTTGTTTTTCCACGAAAATGGAATACGATTTTCAAGGACTTACTTTTTTGCATATTTGTTGCAAAAATTAAATTTAGACCTGTCCTCCAAGGTTCAACGCTAAAAATCGATATCAGTTCTAGCAATGAAACATTTTCATCGCTGAGTGCCACCGAACCTCTCTACCTTTAAAAGAGTTAAAACAACAGAAGTTGTGGAATATGTCCCATTGGTAGGAACTGATTTCGATAAGAAAACTTACCAATAAAATGTTGACACTGAACAGGAGTTGGAAAATTTTTCCGCTCTTGCTTCGTGTTCCCAACAGCAGTTCGTGCGTCCTTTTTTCCAACCCTTGATCAGCGTCAACATTTCGCTAGTAAGTTTTCTTACTGCTTGCAGAACTGAAGATGTGTTAAATATGCGAAACTAGTTTCCCTGCGAAATAAATTGCAATGTATTCACTTGCGTACGTCACTACTGTGGTGTACAACTACTGAAAGACTGATAGTTTGAATCGTCGCAAAAGGATGAAAGCGGAGCCAAGCAGGCAGATTCCACACAAGCTAGCCACGAAGCTACAACGTGTCTTATAATTATATGGCCAGCTTACAAATGTAAAATTCGTAACGAACCTACATGGTTGTTCGTCCCAGAGTCGACGCTGGAAGCCAATATCCTCAAGACTTTTTCAACAGCGGAGCTGGATCTCAACCAAGACAAAGATCAAGGGATAAATCAAGAGGAGTGAGTGAACCTGAGTCAATTAAAGCTAAGCATCGTCAGTTTTTGCACACCACCTCACTGGATTACATGCAGTGATGGGATTCGACCGGTTCGCAAGAACCTGACCTTGGAATTTCTTTAATCCCGAGAACCGGTTGTTGGCTCAAGTCAGGGGTTCTCAAATTTTTCCCATGAACATCTTTTACTTGTGACTTATTTTGGCAAACCTCTCATAGACATGTTACTAACTTTTAATAGAAAAAAACAAAACTAAAACCAGGTTCGACTGAAATCTCGTTCGAACGAGAGCGCCGTTACAAAGGCTATGCCGACGGCAACCACTGCAGAACCGTCGCCAGAAAGTTTTCAATAGGGGAGCTTTGCAGTTCTGCGGGGGGCTTTGCGTTTGTGTGGGGGGGCTTGACATTATGAAATTAACCAAAACTCCACTTATTTATAGTGTTTCACGTTTCAATTGGGGGGGCTTGGAGCTTTGTTTGGGGGGCTAAGCCCACCAAAGCCCCTTCGTGGCGACGGGACTGAAGCACTGCCAGCTGGTTTTGTTTACTTTTCCATATATGCAGACACCACTGTAGCTGTTAGGATTTTAGCTATTTTTTGCCTCTGGGGACGGTGATAATTAATGAGAGAACCTGTTGTTAGTGAGTCCTGCAGTGAGAGAACCTGTTCTTAAAAAATCTGAAACCCACCACTGATTACATATATAATCTAGATTTAAATTGCATGGCTTCCTTGTGGTGAAGGTTTGACTAAATCGAAATTTTGAAACAATGGCTTGTTTGGTGTAAACAATAATCAGTCGACCTCTTTCATCAGATTACTATTTCAGCGAAATCAGGAACGCTTTTCCACTTACGTGGTAGTCAAAAGCAGTGATTCTGCCAAGCAACATTCTTCGATTCACGAGTCAAGTCACAAAGTCACGGATTGCAGTCGAGTCAGAGTCATTTGAATTTTCCTTCAGTCAAGTCGATTCGAATCACTCCCTCAGTTGAATTTAATTCGGGTGAAAATTCGTTGATTCATTGAAATGTATCCATAAGACACTCTCGAATCAGATAAAATCATACTTCTTCACCAACTTTTTCACTTAATCCTAATTTTCTTTATCCAGTAGTATGGCGAGGAGTTGAATCGCCAACGAAAAATTATGAAATCAAACATAGGCGTAGTCAGGGGAGGTCAAGGGGGTCATGTCCCTCCAAATGTTAGAATATCTAGTGATTTTGTGCTTTGAGAGGCGGTATCCCAAAAAAATACTGTTGCTCACATAAAATCAAACATTTTGGACCCCACAAATTTTTTAGCCCTCCCTCAAATTTTGGGTTGGCTACGCCACTGAAATAAAAAAACAATACGAATGAAATCAGAATTGACATACGTACTCGCAAATTAACAGAGAGAAAACGATAATATGGAGCTACGATTTTATTTTGTAATCCGGGTTCTTATTTGCGCTATTAGGAGAGGAGAAATTTTTTCAAGCAGTTAACCTTCATCTTCATCTGTTGCAAGAAGCCTGAAGATCAGGTTCCATTCGACAAGCTCAGTCTAAATCTTATTCTTCACTGGAAATTAAACAAATTCGAGGAATAAACGTTTTCAGTAGAAAAGTTTACCAATGTTTCCAAGTGACATGTAAAATAACGTGCAAATTATCAAAACATGTTTGTATTGCACAAAAAGTGTGAAGGTAAAATAAAATTAGACCTACATCAAAAGCGGGTTTACAGTCAACCTCATACTCGTTTGTTCTGAACAATGAATAGTTGTGTTTGTCGATGTTAGAGCAGCCTCGACACTGTATGGCATCGCGGCCTCACCGTCAAGTTACTGCAAATGCTACCTGATAGGCATATCGTCCACATGATCATGGAGCTGGTTGGCAATTGCAGCTTCACCCTTACCACCGGTAACAACAAACGAAGCAAGTTACGACCCCTCAAGAATAGCGTCGCACAGAGATTCGTCTTGGCACTTCTTTTTAACATCCACACCTCTGACTTGATAATCACTGTCTCCAGAGAGTATGCATACACTGACGATCTACAGTAGCATTCATGCATGCCGATGGAGACTGGCAGGCAGAGCAAGGGGTGCTTAGCAAGGCACGGTGACTGTAGGCAAATCTGGAAGTTAAAGCTCAGCACTACAATAACGGTGTCGGCAATCTTCCATCACAATAATAAGAAAGCTAAACGTGAACTGAAAGTCAACTACAACAACGAATCTTTTGCCCTTCTGCCCCGGGCCCAAATACCTCGGAGTAAAGTTGGACAGGTCGCTCACGTATCGTCGACACCTCCAGTCACTTCGCAAGAAGCTGACATCACGCGTCGAACTGTTGAGGCGGCTTGCTGGCTCGGGATGGAGCAACAACGCTGCGAACAGCCATCTTAGCCATGGTGCATCCAACAGCAGAGTACTGCACTCCTGCCTGGTGCCGCAGTGCTCCCACCCGCCTCACTGGTCTTGTCATCAACGACGCCTTGCGAATCGTGACTGGATGCCTGCGTCCTACACCAACGGACAATCTTCCTGTCCTCGCAGGCATCCAACCTGCTGAGCTTCGTTGCAAAGGAATCAGGGCCGTAGCCAGGTTTTAAGGTTTGGGGAGGCAAAATAATGTTTTTTTGGGCAAGATTTTGTTTATATTATGTTTAAAACAATTTTTTTTAGGCACAATAAAATTTTTGGGGGGAACAAAAAATTTGGGAGGCACCGCCGCGGAAAGTCCCACCGCGGTTACGGGCGTGAAAGGAGCCACACTGTCTCTAGCACGCCGTGACATGGAGTCTGGACACCTGTTCCATTCAGCGCTCACCAGCCCCGTAGCCACGGAGGGCATTCGGGGGCAATTCCCCCAAAATTTTGTTGTGCCGAGGAATTTTTTTATTAAAACATATAATAAAAATCGTGCCCCTTTAAAAGTGTATTTTGTCTCCCTCCCCAATTTTGAAAGCTGGTTACGAGCCTGGCGATCACCTGTCCACCGAGTGGGAATGCATGGCGCCTCAAATCGAGACACACATTTGTAGCCACTGTACAACAACTCATCAGTTCATCTGACGACAACAGCAGAAGTGAGGCGCTCTCTACAGATCACCGATGGAATGTGGAGTGGTTGGAGACCACTACGAGACTCCATACTTTCATCCCCGACACTGGCACCCACCCCCCCCTGGAATAATCCTGTTAAGAACAGCGTGGGTCAAGCCCAACCGCCTCCGCACCAGTGCCAGACGTTTCCGCTCCTGCTGGTACAAATGGAGTATGGCCTCCTCTGCGGCCTGTGAGTGTGGCGCAGAAGAACAAACCGTTGACCATGTTGTCCTCCAATGTCCATCGACCTACTAATGGACTGCACGGCCTGACGGTTCTGGACAATGAGACAATCGAACGGCTGCTCAGCATCTGCCCCGAGATCTAGTGAGGCCAAGCAGTGGTTTGAAGCAGGGCTACGGAGCCCGGAGCCGGTCATTTTCGGTGGAGCCGGAGCTGCTTTTAAATGTAGTGCGACCAAGTAGTGGAATGTAACAACTCGCTCAAACGATGAACAAGAATATTTTCTGTATTGGGCTTTAATTAGTTATCAGTAGAAATTCCTTCCACATAGTCAACAAGATTAAGTTCAGGTCGATGAAGCATAAAATGCATGAATGTTAAATCTTTCTGTGCTTTCAAAATTTTCCACATAAACTGGAAAAAATAATCCAGCTGATATTTTTCCATATTACCATGTCTGAAAACCTTCAACGTCAAACTCCCGGCCAAGCTGAACACACAAGACAGCGGCACTTTAACCATATGTTGGTGACAGACAAAGTTCTGGTTAACAAACAAAATTAACGATTGAAAAGAACTTGGCTTTGAGGAAATTTTGTTCATTACTCTCCGACCGATCGCGCTAGAGAGTCAGTGAAGACGTCATCGGATTTTCGTGCACTTTCTTAAAAAAAGGGGTAAATTGAATTTTTTGTCAGTGCAACGTCACGAGGTTGACCCTGTGACGTTATTGGCATAGGCGGATCCAGGATTTTTTTTAGGGAGGCTCAAGGACGAGTTCATCCGGATGTGTACTGACTGCATATGCGTGAAGACCCAACTGCTCAGATAACTTTATTTTAACAAACACGGTTAATAACTACAGCAGGTTTTTTAGGGTGTTTTGAATTGAAAATCGGGTCCCTAGAATCAGAGAAAATTATCATCGGGTCCATAGAATTAGAGAAAATCGGGTCCGTAGAATCAGAGAAATCGGGTCCCTACAGGTCCACACTGTCGTACCTAACATTTTCCTTAAAAAGAACCTGTTACAGTATACACATTTAGGCTAAATTGTATTGTCACCATTACTCAGGCTTACTGGGGCGTTTCCGAAGCAGAAGCGGCCTTCAAAACAATTCAGAAAACGTTTTCAAACTTATCTAACCTTAAAAAAGTGACTTGTTGAATGTCGGAAAAGTTTTATGATTTGCAAAACAAACACAGGTCCACGCCGAAAAAATGCGTTGGGCAGGCATAGAAGTGACACAAAACTACGCCAAGAAACCTGAAATGCTGCCAGTAACCTTTGTTGGCAGCCTGTGCAAGACCCATGCTGTATTTTGTTCGAAAATTGCAGATGTTCATGGAATAGAAGTTCATGACGTTCGGACATTGAAATTTGTTTATTTTCAGAAAATTTTCCGATTTTTATTGCATACGACCAGAGACGTAACGAGGGGGGCAAGGGGGGCACAATTCCCCGGATGCCGAATCACTGTGGGAAGCCAAAAGTCACAACAATGTCATAAGCAATGTTTCAAAACAGTACGTTTGCTTCCGAAAGACCTCAGGTTCGAACATGGGGGCGCCAAACTTGCTTCTTGCCCCAGGCGCCATCTAACCTCGTTACGCCCCTGCACATCAAGATTGTCTAGCCAAAATGGCGAAATTTGTTTATGGCAAACTATCAATCACAAACAATTTAAATCAAAATGTTGTTGATTATCGAAATCATTTCACCATAGAAAATAACTTGAAGGTCGAGAAAAAGGTATGTTATTTCGAAAACAAGCACAACTCCTCTCCGCCTCTAAAAACGCTTTGGGTGGGGGAGAGAAGAGTTTTCTGATATGGGACCAAAGTTTTCAAACGATGCCCAATACTTTTAAACTATGCCCAACATATTTCTCCAGGGGGGCCGTAAAATTTTGTTCGGAGGGATACGCCCCCACTGCGCCACCCCTGGTTACGGACCTGGTGGGAACGCCGTTCCCACACAAAACATAAAGGACGACTGATTCGTCTACAAGAATTTCCACACTGGATCTTCCTGTTTGACTATAGTGCTACGGTGCTATACACGAGATAACTTGTCATTTATTCATTTATGCTGCTTCAGGCTCTACACGTAGAAATTGTGTGGGAACGCCGTTTCCAACCCACTACACCTCTGCTGGCAGGTCTGATGCTAATCAGTAGTCATCTATAGCATAGCCTGCAACTAATTAGCGCGCTTCATTTTAGGCGCACCTGACGTGGGCTACGTTGTACGGTTAGGTTTGCTGTTTTGGAATTTACGCTGTCATTGAGCACTCTAATCTAGCCTGTAGTTAACTGCATTGTAAGTTCGTTGTAGCGTAATTTTAATGCCTTTGCTTACTATAGCAATAACATGAGCTATACTAATTCATAAAAGCTTGTAGAAAAAAATGTGATCTGCAGCTTATTCAACTTTTGTCCACACTCTGCTCAGTCCCGTCGCCACGAAGGGTCTTTGGTGGGCTTAGCCCCCAAACAAAGCTCCAAGCCCCCAAATTGAAACATGAAACACTGTAAATCAGTGGAGTTTTTGTCAGTTTTTACAATTCCAAACCCCCCGCACAAACGCAAAGCCCCTCTAGTGAAACTTTCTAGCAGCGGTTCTGAGTCTGCTGCTTATTCATCTTTTGTTCACAAGAAGCCAAATCATACCCAAATGAATGACCAGACCAAAATTGTGGATGGGTCAAAATGTTTTATTTTAGGCGATCAAGATTATTTTGTTTGAGATACTGCCTCTTAAGCACAAAATTACTAGATATTCTAAAAATTTGGAGGGTCTGCGGCTCCCTGGTCCCCCTGGCTACGCCTATGTACGTGGGGTTTATATAACGTATATGTAATGTAAATACTTCATGTAAACACTTACGTAACACTTGCGTATTTATGTAACATTGTGACCATATTTTTCATATAACAACTTGAAGTTTCATTTATAATGAAATAAACACATTCGGACTGCCCAAATTCAGCAAAATAAGCTTTGTATTTAATATTTTCGTCCCTACCCCTGTGCAAGAAATGGTTTTATTTAAAGGCTATACAAAAAATTCACCCCAATGGACGTTTCTTTGTCAGGAACCATCGATCAAAAAACGTATTTGAAAAAATTTTAGGGGGCTTCTTCAGCCCTCTTACAGCCCTGGATCCGCCTATGAAATTGGGACCCTTGAGAAAATTTCAAATTATGTCACTAACAGGACATCTTTTACAGCAGCAAGCATCGCCTCAGAAGGGCAGAAACAAACGACGAAAGAGATGAAACGGTCGGTTCCAGCACGAACCAAACGAGAGTGATCCAAGCAAGGATCACATGCTGTACAACCCATCGTGCTTTCAACCACGTGAACGTTACTCAACGCACATGCTCTTTCCACAACAACCAAGACGTAGCCGACATCAACGTAAATCCGTACCTATTTAAAGTACTGCTTTTCGTTACCTACATTAAATGTTACCTGCACCAAATATTTTCTATTACCTGCTGTGGTGTGTCACCTTTCGATGTTTTGCACTGTGCTATTCCTTGTTTTCGCATCGCGTGCCTTCATGTCTTTAAGATATTGCCAGTTCAGTTTATGCAAAAAACGCTGGTATTTCCGCCATGAGCGACATAACTCCCTTGCAGTGATTGTGTGATTGCCACTGTGAGTTGTTCGATTTCTACTTAGTTCATGCTTCTGCGTAATTATGTACAAGTCAATAATGAACTGTTGTTCTTACGTAACCTCATGTACATAAACGTTACACTTTAGATGTAGGCCACAATTTTTTAAAAATTTCTTGAACGCAGCAAATCCCAAACAGCTTCAGCAATTTGATGGTTCTTTATTTCAATAAAAGCGGTTCGCGCCGAAGTCGCAAAAGCATTTCCGGTGTCGTGTGTTTCATTTCATTCTGAAATCAAAGCTTTTTTCAAAATCATACTTTTTTTCTCAGTACGACCTTAACCCAAGCTTAAGTCATTACAAGCCCAATTACTGAACATAAAAGATGCTTAATAGTAACATACGCGTAGTCAGGGAGCCTTAGGGGGCTATGACCCCCCCAGATTTTTAGAACATATGATCATTTTGTGCTTTGAGACGCGGTGTCCAAAACAATAAAGTGTTATTCGCCTAAAATGGAAGATTTTGGCCACCCCCAATTTCTGGGCTGGCAACGCTACTGAGTACAAACGGTTTTATCAAGATAAATTCTGCAGAAGTGAAAAGGTGCGTAAAGATTTGTGCTAAAGAAATACACGTCAATTCAACTCTGAAAAGTCATCCCGATTTAACAGATGGTAAAATTATAAAAAATGCGGTAATTATTTGTCTGGTAAAAAGCTAGTTTTATTTAAATGCGGAAATGCGGGAAATTCCACAAAAATTTTGCGGAAATAGCACAAAAATTTAAAAAGCAACTGGTGCGTAGAATATACACATCTAATTGACCCATAGAATCATATATGTCATTATGTATTTGACTAATAGTTGAAGGCATTTGGAATGGATCGGGAGAAAGGCTGCACTGAGTGGCACCGGTCTATGACGTAATGATCAGCATTGGACAGGTTTTGCTTTTTCCACCGATACCGAATGCCATATTTATTTGCGCGTACCGTATTTATTCGATTGTAAGCTGCGGTTTACAAAGTTTTTTCATCATTTCGTGCGGCTTACAATCAAGGGCGGCGTACAATCGAGGGCGGCTTACATTATTTTTCTTTAGCTTAACGAAAGGTCTAGACCAGTGGTTCTTAACCTTTTTTTCACCACGCCCCCCCATAAGTAATTTTCCTTTGCTTCACGCCCCCCTGTCTTCAAGTAAGTTTTTTAAAAAGTATATTTCTTGGTGAATTTTTTAATTTTAAGGTTTTCTAACAGACATAAAGTCCATAGAGTACAAACACACACAATCTGAACAATACAGATTGATAAGAATAGACATAACAGAACGACTAAATAGCGAGGTTGGAGGTAAAACAGCAGGCTTGGTCAAGGCCAGGTAAAGTATGAATGTGTTGTGGCATAACATGCCCACAAACGAACAAACACTGTAACGTCCGAGCACTCAGTCACAAAGCAAAATGCGATTGTGGTGTTCAAAGAATATGGACGAGTATAAACAATCTGACTGCATCAAAGCACGCAGCTATACGTTGTTAGACTTTCTGTATCGTTCAGCAAAAAAGTAGCCTACATGTTTTTACACAATAAATCCTTAAAGGTAGGAATGTTGCATTGAATCTGATGACCACTAACACTCGCTCGCCACAGTGGGTTGTATAGACTAGACTCCAGCACCCAAAGTTATGGGCCACTTATTACTTGAAAATTTTTGGCCAATATATGGTGCGACATTATTTTGCAGCATTACATGGAAAACGCTTTGTTTTAAGCGACATTGCGCAAGAATTACCCTTACTCGCAGGTATACATGTTCCTACTTTAGCCTGCATGCTTAATGTGTTGCAGTTGCTTTTTTTAGAATTAAGTGAATATGTGGAAATTCTTTGTCTGTTTTATTCACTCTTCATAGCTTTGCAACGGCACACTACTTCGCAGAGTGAATACACATTACTCCGACTAATTGTATATCAGTTAAACGCTATGACCGCGTTTTCGCATAAGATTCCATGATCTCAAACCAAAACCATTCATCCGTGAAAATACAGCACGGTTAATCGCATAAACCGGATATTCCAATAGAATTGCTATTTTTGTTTGTAGATTAAACACTTCTTCCGCCCCGCTTAGTGTGAGTGAAGACACGGTTCCGAGATCAGCTGAGTGTCGCCATTGGCGTACGGCCACATTGCAGAAAGATCGTCGAATCACAGAAAGCCATATCGGTATCCCACCCTGCGTGGATCTATGCAAAGTGTATGCACTCGTGTTTATCTGGAATTAGGCGAGCCTCTCTCCGATGCAGCCGACTACCTTGAAATTCTGTGCACCATGCTGTTTTCGAATGCGAGGACGGCACAGGTGTTATTGTTAAAAGGACTTCGCATGCCCACTAAACAGTCCCCCTAGTTGCACCCCTGAATGTTTGTTTGCAGGCTCGAATACGGCCTGCAAAATTTCAAGAAACCTAACCCTGACTTCCACCTCTGCCGGAACTAAACCTAATAACATGTAGCGGCGTAAAATTAGCACTGGCGTAACCTTTGTATTTTTTGTATTGTATTGTATTGTGTCACGTCTTCACTCCCACACGCAAAGCGCTAGGTTTTTAACATGCATCGCAGTAAAGAGAAAAGAAAACGCAAGTACAAGAAAGAAGACCAGGATGTATACATGGCGGTAGTATAGAGTATACGCTTGATGGCGCTAATGCAGTTACTGTACTTTGATGAAATACAAGCTTTTTCAGACACTTTTTAAAGCACACGCACGAAAGACGCCATCATGATTATTATAATGAAGAACTGCAATGATTTCCAAGTACATCGATGTATAGAATGCATGGGGGAGTTGGAGGCTGCGAAGGACCAAGGGTCATCTAGGCTGCAGACCTCCCATAAACGAA
>Ga0210059_1014990_pt1 | contig 11375 bp, 7 predicted proteins | sample Ectturendosymbi2_FD_188042 | JGI IMG/M metagenome (GOLD analysis project Ga0210059, IMG submission 188042) | Ecteinascidia turbinata endosymbiont from Florida, USA - Sample 2 (SPAdes) (version 2) | ecosystem: Host-associated > Tunicates > Ascidians > Unclassified | place: Key West, Florida... | reverse complement strand
ACGAAATATTCGAAATTTCACACAATGACACAACAAAGGACAATTTTAGCTAATTTTCAATTGATGCAATTTAAGGTATTCTGGTCAAGAGCCTCCACCGCTTCCCCCTCCACCGCTTCCCCCTCCACCGCTTCCCCCTCCGCCACTTCCACCTCCAATGCTACCTCCGCCTCCAATGGAACCAGAGCCTGCATCAATCTAAATTTGCGGAACAACAAATGGATGGTTAGAAAAAAGATAGTGTGCATAAAACAAACTCTGGATTTATGAAACAAGACCAAGGGAAACGTAAACATTTTCAACATTTGAAACACGACTGTTTTCAACCTGAAGCAGGAAGGCAGCTGCCCCTCCCACAGCAGCTGCCGCTGGAGTCTTGTTGTTCGAAAACTTTCATGGTTGACTTAGCGTAAACTTCTGGACTGAAACTGAGATTGAGACTATTTCATGAAGTATATCATGAATTGTGTGCTTGCATCTATATCTCCTAAAAATTTGCTAAAAGTTTGCATGTTGTTTGCCCCCCGGGACTTGAGGAAACTTTCCAAGCAGTTTGCTTATATTCTATAGTTGCAAAACATATCGATTGCAATTTTTTCTGACCCCAGCTCACCGTCTTGTCAAGTGCGTGTACTGTGTATTATCCATTGCTTCGACCCAGTTTGTAACAAAGATATTACCAAAATATTGCTTCACTTGCCTCTGTCTACACATCAGGGGTCTGTTTAAATATTAGCAACTCCTGTGTCAGCGCAGCGTCTCTGTTAAAAGTAATTTACAGCTAGGATGTAATGGTGCAATGTTTGCTAGGGTGTGCAGTATCCCTTGCCTCTGTTTAGGATGAATCTGCATGTAAGCTTGATGTTTTTCCAACAATCCTTTTCCAAACCGTGTTTAAACGTCTTGCGAGATTTCGTAATTAAATAAATCGTGCGAAGTTGGAGTTGAGTGTATTTGGCGAAAGTTAAGAAATTCAAAGACGAGAAAGAAACTATAGCAATTGCAAAAACGCCAGGGCACCGAAAAAACCGCAAGGTTATCGAGTCGTTGCCCCTTGACTGGTCGATTAAGGTGCACAGCAAGCCAAGTTCACATCGAATCGGATAACCTATGTGGGAAAGAGCTGCCAGATGATCAACACAGTCGCTCAGGGAGTGCTGGGTCGCAACTGGTCTCTCTCGAAGTCTCCATAAAAAATGATCGAGAACTAGACCGAAATCCCTCGAGCCCGAGACAAAGTCTCGAGAATTCATCTTTGGATACTGCTGCTCTCCATGCCTTCCGTTCAATGGTGAAAACAATTTTTGTAAATATGAATGAACAAACTATTTCCAATTAACGTCTATAGCATTTATCTCCATGCCTAACATTCAATAGGTGTAGGTTATTTCGATGATTTGAACCCGTTGGTCAGCACGCGCTAAAAGAAAATAAAGAAATGGATGAAAACAAAGGGAGTTAAAAACTACTCACGTAGGTAATTGGGAAGCAAGCGTAACCAAGCAGAACGGCCTTCATCTTCACATCCATATTTCTGGGGACTTAAAACAAAAATAACGCTTTTTTGCATTTTTTCAGAAATATTAGTTTGGAATAATTTTCCGAAGATTTTGTATCGCATGATCTGAACGTATTTCCACACATGTAACAAAGTGAAATAAATTTACAGAATTGTCGTGGATAGGATAGATGCTGTGAACCACTTGTATGTTGTGTCGTAGCAAAAAAGCAAACTTCTATTGGAATACGACTGTGTTTGATTACAAGCTGACGCTCAGTTCAGTTTCGTTATTCTAACCTTTCTACTCCTCCGGAGTGTCACCAGTGGTATCCGGCGCACATCTCCGCAGACCACTTGTGACCTTCCGCTAAAAGTACAAAGCGCAATTAATTTAACTGAACTGAAGAAGCTAAAATAAAAGCCATCAAACATCTACAAAGTTTGGAAAATTTTTTACACATGTGATGCATAAGATTCTTACACATTATGAGCAATTAGATCAAAAATCTTTTCATCGTTCAAACCAAAAGACATCGTTGATACATTTGCATCTATTACTTTCGGAAGCAAATACAAACTTACAGCAAAGTGTTTTGGTCCGATGACGGTGTTCATCATTTTCATTCGCATAAAATGATTCAGAATTAATGCTTCCAATAAGTCGTAACCCGTCCATAGTAAAAATTTCAAGTGATTGTGTGTTGGAGCAACAACAGCATTCATTTCGAGGAACCACCTTCAATACTGACGTATCATTCACGTCACGAATTGTGTAAGATGAACTGCAGAATGCTGGTCTGTTATGAAATGTAAGACAAAGCTGCAGTTTCGAAACTTAAGCGAAATGAAAAGACCGTTATGCAATTCAACGTGCGTGCATAAAAATTTTAAACGTCTTAAAACAGTGATTTAACTCTTTCAAAGCGATTTAAAAAATATTTGCTTGAGGTATTTTAATAACCACATCACTCAATGAATTGAAGCGCGCCAGTTTTATGATCGTTGACATTTTTCAAATAAATCGTCGATGGACATCTGTAAGTTGCGACTTCTGGTCATAGGCGTAGCCAGGGAGGCCAAAGGGGCCATACCCTACCGAAATTTTTAGAAAATATAGTCATTTTGTGCTTTGAGAGGCTTTTTCCAAACAAAATAGTTTTATTCGCCTAATATCAAACATTTTTGCCACCCTCAATTTTTGATCCCCCCTTTTTTGAACTGGCTACGCCACTGCTTCTGGTATGTTATCAATTATACCACAAAGTCCAAGTCTGGCATAATAAAGCTTGATCGAGTGTTTTATTCTGGTTTTCATAAAAACAAATATGTCACTTCATAATAGACAACACCAAGAAAATTAAGAATTAAATTTCTAGACCAAACAAAACCAAAGCGAAAAGAAATTTTGACTCTGTTTAAACCACTATACAGTATTTTACCAACAAGTTTCAATACACCGTGTCTCGAAATCGCAAATAGAACCGTTTTTTGCGCTGACAACTTCAAGAACGTTGCAATTTTTCTGCAGAATCTCGACAATTGCATGTTTCGTTCAAGGAAGATCAAGAATCAGACATGTTAACTGATCTGTAAAACTTAGCTGATGAAAAGAATCTAAGGTTCACCAAAACGACACGAGTTAGTATGGGTGTAAATGAACAGCGTCCACTCTAGATGGCCCTGTGGATCTTATATTATCCATTTGCACTGTGAGCAGAGAATTGTTTGCTTTTAACTCAACACGGGTTGCTCGGGAAGTTCAAATAAATCAATTGCGTCAGATTGTGGATCGTTTTGTTACGTGATTTTTCGTTCACACAACCGTACATACTGAAAACACCGCCGACTCTAAATACCTATTTGTCTAACAATCAACTGAATGTTGGTCTTTACAAACGTACACTGAAATATTCCAGGGGTCGGGAACCTTTTTGGCCAAGGGAGCCATGAAGCCTGCATATTTTTAATTGTCTTTCCGTGAGAGCCATATAATATTTGCAACACTTAATGCAACTAACTCACTAACGAGTACATTTTTAAGCAAAACCAACAATTTTAAACAATGTTCAATGTTTGAATTTTCTCTTTAATAACATGCTTCTTACTGTTAATGTGACTTCTGGTGCTGCATGGTGTTCTGATGGCTTTGTATTCTGGTGGATGGAAAATTACAGAACACGTTTCATTCGTAACAATCGTGTTAAGAAAATATCAAGGAGCCAGATTCCGTCATCAAAAGAGCCTCATCTGGCTCACGAGCCATAGGTTCCCGACCCTTGCATTATACAGTAGGAAAAGTTGTCATTGGATCGCTTGCGTTTAAAGAAATGTAAATTTAAAAGACAATGAATTGTTGGCATCATTTTGCATTTCTATAACATTAACGCCTTGGTCAAACTCAACCCCTGTTAATTCGCAGTATTAGATAATTATGCATGATATATTTTCATTCAAAATGCAACTCAAGGACTTAGTGTTTTGCCAATCAATTTGCAATAACTGATATTTCGCCACTTACTCTTGTCTCATGCTGCCAAGTTTTGTTCCTACTGGCGATTCAACAACAGTCGTCCATGCGCAATCGTCACTTCCAGCGCACCAACAACATGTGCATGAACTGTATGCCCGGCGAGCAAACAGGATTATCTGCAGGAGACAGAGGGTGACTGGAAATCTTCAGGAACGTGCCACCGAAATGTTTTTATGCGTTACAAAGAATATGCGGATATCAATGTTAAGTTTCACGGTAGATGAGTTAAATCGAAATCGAATAAGATGTAAAAAAAAGAAATAAAAACAATCTGAGTTTTTTTAATCTGTATTCTTTATGCATGATTACGAAATATGACGTGTTTGCTACAATACAGCACTTTTTCTGGTTATACACTACAAGTAGAGTTACATGTCTGAGACGTTAAGCACTTGACATTAATGAGATTGGCAGAAAGAGATAGGTTGTAACAGGTCTGTTTATAATTACGTGTGACTTTGCTTATATGTGCATTATGAAGTCACAGGGGCACGAGCGTCGGAAGAGAGGGAAAGGGTGAACAAGACCCCACCTGGATTTTGAAATTTGATATTTTCTTATCAACGTTTTAGTAGAAAAACGTTTTTCTCTTAATTTCAAGTTGGTACAATAAAAGTACACCATAGTTAGACCTCTCTGGAAAAATGTTTTTCGCCAACTCCTGGCATAATCCAGTACATTATTAGTCCTCATGGAAAAATCCTTTCGACGCCCATGCTCGCAGGCTGTATGGGATCCAGAATAGAAGAATTGAAATCAAATTATTTGTGAAGAAATTTGTTTCATTTTTCAGTGAACCTCAGGTTCTTCAAGCATGGCAATGTTAGAATGCTGAATTACAAAATTTATTTGCATTGGAAATGTCAAAAATACAAAGAAAAGCGTTTCAAATCATTTTCTCCTATCGTCCAAAACTTTGTAAAGCATAACTGGAGCTCAAAATGAATGACAAACGTATGTTAGAATATTTTATAGAATTTTCAAAATCCTCAAAAGGTTTTGGCGATTTCAAATTTTTCATTTATTGCGATCCTTGGTGTACGATTTTATCGAAATTAAGTGCGGCCAATAGCAACCAATGGCTAGGTGTTTGGTGAGCTTGCTTCAGGTGAGCATCCTGAAACAAACTCACCAAAAACCAAACAGAGCAAATATAAAACGAAAAGGTAAAACAATTAACACAATTATGTGTGGATTCAGTCCTTCCAATTAAAAAAAATTACGCTAATACGATGACCACAAATGAATAAGCGGAACAAAGTTGAGATCCTACATTTCCCCCATTGTCTTTGCAGGAGGCTGTTCCCGGTGAACTGTCATCTGAAAAAAACACCTAAGCATGAAGTTGATCCTTGTTTACAATACGTGTGTCATATTACCGGTAGGGTCAAACGCAGTGGCGTGCAGAGGTCTAGTGATGCCCGGGGAAAAATACTTGATTGTATTACCCCCTACCAAAATCTAGCATTGAGGAATGTGAGAAATACAGGCACAGCAAAACTACCTCTCCAGACCTTTGCCACTTGCAAAATGATTACGCTAAAAAAACTTCATCTCAAGCGAGAAGGAGAGAAAAAAAACTATGCAAGTCTCGTACAAGGTTACGCAACAATAGAAAGGAACGTAACGTTGATGACAAACGGAAGAAAAACCCAAAAACCTTGAAAGTCATTGAAAAACCCATGTCTGGAAGTTTTGTCCCTAGAATGCTGTTCTGGGTTTCTGCGTTTTTCTTCCGAAGATCTGGGGTTTTCAAGATTTTACTGCGTAGCGGTGATTTAAAACAGGGCATGATTGATTTTCTTTGTTGTCAAATTTCATGACAAGTATGCCATTTTTCCACACACTCTTCTGCAAGTGTAGAAGTGTAGAAAGATTATGTTCACAGATATATTTGCATGAAAACGAGAACCACAAACTCTTTGAAAGCAGAAACAGTCAAAACTAGTCTTCTTGTGAGGCTATCACAAGAAAGAATCAGACATGTACCAGCTGGGAACCAAACAAATATAATCAATGATCTGCACGGTGCAGTGAGCAAGAGGTACAAAGATCGTTTAAAATACAAAAACATGAGCTTGTCACTGATTGTGGAAGTGATCGAGTGAATGAGGAAGAATTCTTGTAACTTGTGATTAAAATATCTCGAGACGTATCTTTTTAAATGTTTAAATAACTTCAGATTTTCTAATCATTCTGGAAGAAAAAATGAGAAAGAATCCATTTTGTTTGTGTAAAAATAACTTGGATCATGTATGCATGAGCTTGTTTATTTTATGCAAATTTTGATATTTATTTGTTATCTGGAATATTTGCTTTCACAGTTCATTAGCAACGATATATATCCACTAGAACTGTTAGTGACTGACTAATTTCTCGATAGTATAAAACTATAAAGATTCACCTGATTGTGTGTGTCTTCCTCACTAGGACTTTCTCTTCAAATCTAGGGTTTTGTAAAGTCGATATGCGTTTCTTCAAATACGTTCATTGACAACCCTGGTTGCAAAACATACGTGCAAGGGCACAGATGTCTGCATGGCAGGTTGGGCGAGAAAGTAAGTGAACTACGTTTCAGAAAGAACGTTTCAGCAAGAACGCAACAGAAAGAAGATTATATTTAAGATTATATTTGCATAAGATGTAAGAACTGACGATGCGTAGTGTTACGTGAAATCAATTTCCTATTAAAAATTTGTGATTGATTCCTTGCTTCTTTCACCTGTGGAGTGAAGTTACTTGAATATAGATACGTGCACGTTTGATTCATCGCAAAAAGATGAAAGCAGCGCCCAGTCGGTTGATTCCTCGAAAACCTACAGAAAACCTAGAGCTTTTAATTGTCAGAAAGTACGCTGGCCCTCTCCTCAAAAAAGCAATACGTTTTTCAACGTATCGTACTTGGCGCCGAAAGTTTTTTAACAGACACCAACAATGTTCTTTCTGAAACATTTTCTGTATTATTTTGATCTTTTTCCAACAATTGAAAGCAAAGAAACTTTCGCCAAATCAACACTCATGATACAATCCTGCGACACAATTTGCATTGCCACTAAAAATGCAACCAAGCAGACAAGACACCATCGTAACGTAAAGCGTTCAATCTTCATAAATACAACTTTGAACAAGCAAGCTTAAGAGGCCTCAGTTTTTGTTTATTGCGCTGTCCGCTTTGTTTTGATTATGGCGTTCTTAGTGAAATAATCATGAATTTACGAAAAACAAAAACAGTGCCTTTAATGCTTTTCAACATATGTCGCTGCCATACTCGCACCTATATTGCTAACATTTCACGCCCCCAGCTTTACAACCAGACTCTAGAGAGAATCAAGAGATATTTTGAAGAACACAAGCCGCAGATTAAAAATATGCTATCAGGAATTGGCCAGCCTGCAAAGAGGGAAAGAGATAAGGTGTAAGGCTTTAAGTAACGATGAGCGATTCATCTCTCTCTCTCGGGTCATTCAACATACATTTGCATGCCCCTCAGGCAAATTTCCATCAGATATATGTAGTATGTGCTAGTAGGCTTACAATACGAAAAAGAATCTAGTTACAGCATTTTAACAAAATGCAATATTTTAATTCACTCTTTGGATGCCCCTTGTTTCGGATGGCCGGAGTCGTCGCCCCGTTCTCCCCCCCTCTGCACGCCACTGATCAAAAGTATTAATGAATATATCCAAACATTGGCAAACACACTGAGAACAACATTTCAGCAAAAATTAAAAGTTTTTTTGGTTGTTACCTGTTGATGCAATGCAACAAAATTGAGCTTGCTCGTTTTTCACTTGAGTGAAATAAGTCGGTTGTTCTGCTGTTGGTCCTGGTGTATAAAAAATGTTCAATGTAAAATACTCTCAGGTATATTGAGCTTATGACGGCCACTTTGTTTGCATCAAAATATTTTAAAGGTTGGTAAGATAACAGCCACAAACGTTTGGAAGTACTGTACAAAGCAGTACTTCTTAAGATATGTTGTAGATCAAGAGTCATCTCCAGTTTTTAGTAAATCATGTAAATCCATTCAATATTTCTAAGTTTTGGATGATCGAGTTTATTGCATCATTTATGAAAATCTGTAACTCAAGTTAGGAAATTATATTTGAATAGAACCTTATATCTGAATATCATTTTACTTAAATAAGATTTACAGGCAAAGGATGCGTACTGTTGCGTAACATTGGTTTCCTATAAAAGCAATTTGCTTATTGAGTCAAACCCATCGCCTTTGTGAAGACGAGTTACCTGGGAATTACGTGAAGTACTTGCCTTTGGAAATTAAATGAAAAAGTCATTATAGTGACTTTGAGTTTATCCAGTCATAACCTTTCATCCGATAGAGAAAGAGCTGTTCAAGCTCTCTAAAGAAGCAAAAAGTCTTCTCGGTTTGATTTTTAAAAATCCCCACTTTTGGGTTTGAGCTTTTTTTGGCGTGATGTCGTGAGTGTGTGGGGTCAAGGGATTTTTGGACGACGTCATCAGGGCCTGAGAAAAAAATGCAAGGGGTCATTTCTTTGTTTTTTCTTTTAAAATAAACTAGGCGAAAATCTGCCTTTTTACAGCCCTTGATTGGCCTTGTAGCGTTAGTGGCTGGCACGTTATGGACAAAAAACAAAAGTTAATTGACTAATCCCCTTGGGATTCATTAGGGGATTAATTAATTAATTAATCAATTATTATCGCTTCTTCATCACAACGTGCTTACCCGTTAAGCTAGAAGGCCTTTCTGCTTTTTGGAGGGTTTGAACAGCTGTCTAGCTCTATCAGTTGGAAAATCATGACAGGTAGTCCTTAAAGCGCCAGTATTCGAGATTAAACTGAAACTTTTACGCTCTGCAAAACAGTTTAATCTCTAATACTAATTGAAAAAATGTGGGTTATTTAACGCCAAACTTTGAAAGAGAGCTTTTTAACATTTGGAACATAAGTGATCTTTCTATCCTGCTAACGTGTACAGCAGAGGTGAACAAATTTTTGCCATTGGCGGCAGCATTGCATTTATTTTTATAAATTACGGCCGCCAGTGAGTCTAAGATATTTTTAGTTTTTTTGCATTGCTTCTGTTCTTCTTCCACACACTGTGCCTACCCTGCTTCCACACGTCTGTTTTTGGCCGTCCTTCTGCTAAGTATCCTCATACAGTAAGCAAAGTTTTTGCACGGTCGCCATAACTTATTAATTGCATGTGCACGGCGGCACAAGCTTTTATTGAAGGCCGCATGCAGCCGTAAGGCAGCAAGTTGTATACAGTTGCGTGGCTAAAGGGGGCGAGTGGGGCGGCGCGCTTTTATGGGACGGAACTATGGGTTCTGCTGTAAACCTGTATAGGCTGTATTGAAATAGAAGTGGTTCTAATGTCAGGACACTACTCACAGTGATGGACCTTTTCGATTTTGAGTAAGTTAAACTATGGATGCGTACATAAACGATTGTTATCTTAGCCAAACAATAAAGATTGAGCAGTCATGTATTCAGGGATGTTTTATCAATAGGCTTTTTTATCTGAGGCTGCAACACGGTTCTCAACACACTCATCAACTCATTTGACGTCAAATGTTACTGATTTACACCTTGCAGTTGAGAAATCTTGCCATACTGTCTATAGAGCAACAGTTGGCAGATGAAACGAATTTTGACATTGTCATAGAAGAATTTGCCAACGAAAAGGAAAGAAAAGTTACTTTGTAGAAAAATGTAGTTTTTATTTAAAAAATAAAGCTGGTCCTAATTTTTTACACTTTTTTACTAGTTTTCCCTATATGCCATTTTTGCATTTTGTTTAACCGTTACTTATAATGTTTGAGTGTTTTGGTGTGTATTTAAAGCATACCATATTTGAGCATGTGAAAGTAATATCATAATGGTGCATAAACTCGCTAATATACATATAAATTTTAAGAGTGCGTCAATGTGCAATACTTATTTTTATGGTCTTCGATGGGTCCAAACTCAACGGCCTCCCCGAGCAGCCTACACTCTTGCTACGCCACCGATTGTACATCCCTGGTTTACAGCTTGTTTTCTGCCTGATTTCACAACTTGTCTAGTTGAGAAGCTGTGGGCTACGGAAGGCCTCACTAGCTTTGTTGTTCAAAAATAAGTGCGACCTTACCATTGTCTGCTGCAGTTAAGCCTCATGCGGCTTTGGAACAGGTTTGCATGAAATTAACAGCAACTGTGGCCGTTACTCATTATTTGCACAATGCATTGGTTCATAGAATTCAAACTATCTTCTCAAGCTTACCTTCACCATCCAATATTGATATCTTTGTGCATAATGTTCCAAACGTTTACCAAATATTATTCAATATTTGTTAAATATACAGGTAAAAATTAAATCCCGAAATCGTGATATAAACTTACTATCTTTATGAACAATCACTTTGTCCAATTGCAGAAGAAACTCCAGCCCAACCGGGCATCCTTGAACAGCTCCGTGTCTTGGAATCCACATTTCTTGAGTTGTGGCTTCGCTGGTCATAGGCAGTTCTTGATTTTTCAAAGCAATTGCCATTTTTACCGCCTCTTTGTGCAGCAAAAACGTTTTTATAATTATACACTATGCATCCAATACCGTTGGAAATGGTATTAGGACCAGGCAGGGCTTGCTGGTGCACTCGTGCTTTTAACGTTTTCTGACAAACCATTGCCCTGCAACAAACTAACCAAACACACCATTGAGAAGTAAAGAAAAAACACTGCTTTGTAATGAATCACGCGGAAAGTACACACATGATGTCGTTTGGTAAATATTTGGTGGCAAGTTTCCCAAACCCATAAAAAATGGAGTTAATATTTCAAACAATATCAACTGGAAGCAAGCTTTCACAGCAAAGAAGCGAAACACTATGCTGTTTACCGCGTACAAATTTTGCACAAGGTACGGTATATTTAGCTGTTATTAAAATAGAATTGTTAATCTTCCTGTTATGTTTCAAGCAAGCATGTCTCATGTTTAACTGTTGCGCTTTCATAACAAAATCGCCAGAGGCAATCCTCAATCTGAAGTTACATTTTTACTAGATGCTGCACAAAATCTGTCTGATTGAAACCTCAAATTTTCTTGAATTTAATACTGGCTCAAGAATTAAGCGCATATCATGTAATTAGCTTTTTAACACTACCTACCGTACATTCAACCGGAAAAAAACTACTTTTCCTTCAGTTATTCTGGTGAAGCAACAATTACAGGCCCTAGCTTTTCAGCGGGCATTTTGAGGGATCGCCTCCCTGGTTCTGCTCCCATCTCCTTGCAATGATTCAAGCTTGTACTTATCATTCAGCAATGTTTGTAAAGCCACATCAGTGACCCACACCAAGCGAATCTATCGCAATTTATTG
>Ga0210059_1014989_pt1 | contig 11377 bp, 6 predicted proteins | sample Ectturendosymbi2_FD_188042 | JGI IMG/M metagenome (GOLD analysis project Ga0210059, IMG submission 188042) | Ecteinascidia turbinata endosymbiont from Florida, USA - Sample 2 (SPAdes) (version 2) | ecosystem: Host-associated > Tunicates > Ascidians > Unclassified | place: Key West, Florida... | reverse complement strand
GGAGGGGCGAAAAGGTTTGCAGGGTAAGCTTCGCTCCCCTTCCCCCTGGTTACGGGCCTGTGTCCAATAGTTTTAAAGTATGTCCAACACATTTTTACAGTGGGGCCGAAAATTTTTCCAGCTAGTTACGGGCCTGGTTTTGCCCCATAGTGTTGCTAGCAACTGCCCTTTAACGACCGCGCGCGCCAATAGATTGGCGCATGCTTTTTTGGTTATAACTCGCCAGCCGCTATAGCTAGAGAGTTGTTCAAACCCTCTACAGATGCAGCGCGTCATCTTGGTTCGATTAAAAGAATTTTTTGATTTGGTTGAGGGGCTCGCCTGGGAGGGGCTCGGAAAGTAGGGATGTTTTTGTTTTTTTGACCAACTTTGACAGACCCTGGAAGCCAATCCAATGGGCTAAAATTTTGAGTCAAACTTTTTTTGGAAACTACATGATCTCCTGCGTCGATAGAGCTCTTCCTTGACCTTCTAGCATGTCTGGAACGAAAGTTATGGCCCAAAAAACATTTTACCCCCAAAATCAGAAAATGCATGAGTCTCTCACTGGCGGCTACTGTAGCTCGCGATAACCCGCGATAACTCCCCGCTAGAATATGCTAGCGAGCTATACGAGCCCTGGACTCTTGAAGTCTTTAGTTTGCTCTGAAAAAAAAAACATTTTAGATTTGGGGACGGGGTTTTCGGTGGGTGGAGTTAGAAAAAAGGTAGGTTTGGCTTTTTTGTTTGTTTCATTATGACGTCATCACCTCCACAAAGGGACAAAATTTTGGCTCAAAGTTTGGTTGTATTCTAGCCTGGAAAATGAAGCTTTAGAGGCCTAGATCGACTACCTAGCGTTTTTGGTGCCCAAGTTAGGGCCAAAAGACCCCAAATCGTTGAGGACATGGCTGAGTAATTACAGGGGATCTCCCTAATTAAAACCCGGAAGTTTAAAGTCCACCAAACCTTCTAAAGACTCGTATTGAAGCCTAGAATAAAAAAAAACTTCGAGTCACCAAATCTGATAGATGGTTCGACTCCCCGGAAGTGACGTCATTATCCAAAAGTATAGAAATATGCATAAACAACCTCTGAATATGCAAGCATTAACAAAATACCCGTGATCTCAAGCTAAAAATTTTTTTTCCAGTCTAAACTACTAGTCTTCACGAATCTTTCGAGGGTTTGAACAGCTCTCTAGCCTATTCTAATGGCGAGTTATGGCCATATCCAAAAGGGGGGTTATTCCACCCTGGCTACCGTTTTTAGGGGTAGGATTTTTTACTACTATTTGGTTTTTGTGGCATGATTTTTCATCCAGATATGCTAGAAAGCCAACCAAGGGCTCTAAAGACTCGTAAGATGGCCTAGTTTCGTAAAAATATTTGAGCCAAAATGTGGGCCCATTCGATGGGAGTCCAGGGCCGGGTAAAGTAGGCCATAAAAACGCGAAAACACCCCCACTTGTGACGCCCCTCCAAGAGATGCCATCTTCTGGCCGCCACACAAGTAACTGCAGTGTAGGACGCAAGTGCTTACAGTGCACCGCGAAGGTGTGCTGTTGCTGATTGTTAAACTTGCGCCGCAAGCTGATACAAGGTCGAATTGAATGTGAGTTTTGCATTAGCGGACATACCCAGTAATCTGAAGATTTCGAAACATGCAGGAGAACTTAACCACTTACAGTATTTACATAATGCTTTAAAGCAGTGGTCGCCGCCTTGTGACCCGTGTGGCTTGTGTGAATTATTTCCAAATGTTTGTATTGGCTTGAGGATATTCTTGACAATTCCATCTACAGTAGCATCTGCTGAAAGATTTTTCAGCAAGCTTAAACTTGTAAAACATTATTTGTGGTCTGCTATGTCAGAAACTCGACTAGTTGACCTAGCAAGATTAAACATTGAGCCTAGCATTGCCAGAAAAGTTGATTTTGATAGTGTTATTAGCAATTTTGCGAATACGAATACCAGAAAATCGCTTATATAACAGTCAAATGAAAGTAATTTTGCAAGTCTTAGAGGCCGCAAATCGGTTTTGTTCCGCCTAAAAAGTTTCTCTTGGAGGTCCTATACTGGCTAACTGCACCACATAAATATCCATCTGCCATATTATGCTCTCAAGACTAACGAAGAAGAGTCAACACCAGCTTTCACACAACATCTTCATGACTATTTGGTGACTAGTAATGGTTTGCCTGCTAATGATTTTTTATATTTGATCTCTGAAACTGTAATAAATGTGATATTAACAAAGTTTGTGTGCCGCGCTGACAGTGACTTGCTCTACATTTCAAAATTGAGACCCTTCTACCTGGCTTCGTATACCCACTAGCCACAATGTCAACCTTGCTGTGAGAAACATTGCATTGTTGCACTGCATAACACTCCATTGCGTGGTGCGCTTGGGGTTGATCATGTCTTGACCAAGTATGTTTCTATTTGGTTCGGAAATACTTCGTGCAAATAATCCTCTCAAGAATCTCTCATCTGAATTTGTACTCCTTTGCAAGAAAGGGCTGCGCCCTTGCATTTAATGCAGGCTACACCTCAGCTCGTATTTTCCGCATTAATTGGCAACTTTGCTAACAAAGTTGCATGCTTTAGTCGTATAGTTTCGAATCCAATCGCAAAAAGTCACGTTAAACCTTGGTTAGTGAGAGAACACGACACTACATGAGTCCGACTGTTCCTTCCGTTTGTTTTCAAACAGTTGAGATTGATATAAAACACCAGCGAAAAATCTTAACAAGTTTTTTCGGGGGGGGGCCATGGCCTCTTCGGCCTCATTCTGGCTGCGCCTCTGATTGTATATTTGGTATTTTTGAAAATTAGTAAAACAAGAATGAGCGCAAAGACGCATTTCACTACAAAACTTAATTTAGTAAATTAACTCATTTACCAGTTGGAAACTGTTAGAGTTCATGATTTGGAAACTGTTTGAGTTCATGACGGGCTCGATTTCGTTTGAACAGCATTAAACTTGGACAACAAAGTGGAGATTGCTGATACGGCTTTAATGGTGTTAACATCATTCCCTGCAATTGCAAATTAACTTCATTGAACTTCGTGAAGATATCTGTGGACTGTGACAGCCAAGATAGTGCATCTGTGACACCCTTTGACAGCCACCTTCCGTGTGCAGCAACAGGCGTACAAACCCTCTTCATCATTATCCGAGTGCACCACATTGCCTAAACTTAGCAGAACACTTCTAAACCCTTTGGCGTCCTTTGATCAATCAATCCATTAATACTCTGCCACATTTTTAGTAAATTTTGAATTCGGAACATTGCAAGATTGAATTTAATCTGCAGATTTCAATAGTATTTGAACTTTGCCGTGACACTTGCATTCGTCCACTGGCTCTACCATCTCTCTCTCGCTGGATTTCCTTGGCGCTGCTCAAGCTAAACTGCGTTCTGAAACTCACTTCTGTTTTCCGGAATCTTTTCGACTCCCTTTAGGTAACTTATTCTTGTTGGCACCTAACACTATTTGTGAAACATATAAATTGCCTTTCTGCTTTCGAATTGAACTCGTACAAGGTTATTATTATATTTGTGATCATTAAACCAATCTATCCAAAATTAGCTCACGCTTTTGGTTACAGACAGATTCTAAGTGCAAGTGTGCATTCTCACACCTGACCGTTGATAGTCACTGTCAGTGGCGTAGGCTACAAGGCGGGGGGGAGGCCGCCCCACCCGGCTTGAAAAATTCAGGACAAACTCTGTTTTCAGGGCAAGCGCAAGTTGCTCAAAAATCCTGAAAGATGAAAAATATTTCAATACAGTGAAAAATTTCAGGACAAACTCTGTTTTTTAGGGCAAGCGCAAGTTGTTCAAAATTCTGAACGATAAAAAATATCTAATCAACACAGTGAATTCAAGGCACACTCTATTTTTCAGGGCAAGCGCAAGCTGCTCAAAAATCCTGAATGTAAAAAGTATATTCAATACAGCCAAAAATTTCAGGACAAACTCTGTTTTCAGGGCAAGCGCAAGTTGCTCAAAAATCCTGAAAGATAAAAAATATTTCAATACATTGAAAAATTTCAGGGCAAACTCTGTTTTTCAGGGTAAGCGCAAGTTGTTGAAAATTCTGAATGATAAAAAATATCTATTCAATACAGTAAATTCAAGGCACAATCTATTTTTCATGGCAAGCCCAAGTTGCTCGAAAATCCTGAATGTGAAAAGTATATTCAATACAGTCAAAAATTTCAGGACAAACTCTGTTTCAGGGCAAGCCAGTGGCGGATTAAGGGGGTTGCTGACTGGGCTACAGCCAGGGGCCCCCGATGCCTAAGTTGGTAAAAAAGGGTAATATGTGAACAAATCACAATACGCTGTAAAAGATACCATCGCCAATTGGAACTAATAAACTGGCCTTCTGTGCTCACTCATTGAAATTGCTTCGTTAACATAAAAGTAGTTGATTCTTTGACGTGTGGTCTGGCCGACACTCACTAACAAGTTAGTACTCCAAGGTCTAAAAAATGAAGGTATTCCATCCGCTTGTGTTACTTTGGTTTCCGATGCACATGCGGTATTCAAGTCATTTGAACAATGTTCAAACATGGGCCCTGCAGACAACCCGGAAGGAAGTTGTGAATTTGTTAAGTGGTGTCAAGTCTCTCAACAATGGTGAAAGTGATTAGATTTTATAGTAGCTTAGAACAATAAATCAAGGTGTTATAAGGCAGAACTGCCAGAGTTAGTATATACGCCACGTATATATCCTCGATTCCTCGTGTACTTCCCGATGTATTTGTGTATTCTTTGTTACTGCGATCGATGTTTGAAGTATAGCGCGTTGCGTGTGGGAGTGATGACGCTACACCAGTGGTTCCCAAACTTTTGCTGATCGCGTACAATTGCTGTCAGCACGTACAGCCTTGTTCCAGGATAAGTCAATGTGCCAAATATCATTCGATCAAACGTTTGAAAAACCAGAATTGACGCAAATGCAACATGAAGAAAATGCTGTGAGAAAGTATTATGGCCATTTTTAGAAACCAACAAGGGAAGTAGGCTACACAAAAATTCAGGAATTTATTAACAGAACCCGGCAGGCAAAAAATATAGCTGTGAATGTATTTTTTATGAAGAAAAACAGAAAGTAGGTCTATTCGTGTACCGCCTTGAAGGCCTACTGGCACGCGTAGCACAGTTTGGAAACCACTGCCTTGCACAATGCGCAATGTCAGCTGGTAGTTTAATACCAATTCTGCTACTATTTACTTCCAAGATGCAAGTTTGGACAATTTGGTACATACTACTTTTATGTGAATCGCCATTTTTGGTACAATTCTTGATAACTGACTTAAAACAGAATAAACGCAATAATGAAAAGAAAAGTCGGCAGATATAGAGTTACTTGAAACGTTAACTGATAGTAAGAATTAAACCGTATCAAGCACGTCTTAGTTCTGTTTACATTTCCTTCAAGTACACTCTGAGCTGAGCTTGCTCACGTTAAACTCAATGACTCATTCGATTTACGACTTTAATAAGTCGTAAGATGTGCTTTTAGTTAAGAATTTTGTTGAGTGCCATTTTATATTCTAAGTGCAGTAGAAAAATAAAAACAATTCAGTAGTGTTATGTCTTAAGAGTGAACGTAAAACCATAAGCAATACGTAAAGTGAGTTTCACAACAGTTATTGATAAGTGAGTGCGTGCTCTTGTTCTTACTAATGGTCTTGCTAACTTGTCATTGATTGTGAACAGAAAAATTAAGTACTGAAATGCAATGAGTATTGAGTACAATTATTATTTCTACCATATCAATTTGGGACATATCAAACTGGGCTATTATGGTAGGTAAGGTTGGGTTAAATTTTGTCTAGGCTAGTTTTAAGGTTAGTGTTATTTTCGTCGGGAATCTGATATGGAAAGCTGATTTTTCTGAAAATAATTTTTAAAGAAAATTTTATCTACCTCAAAAATGTCAGTTGGATATATATATTTAGAGTGGGACTCCGCTAGAACGACCACCCACTGGACAGCACTGAATTGGTCGTGTCAGCGGGGCTGGGGTGGTCACGTCACACTTCCATTCCTAAGGGTTCATGTACTATCGCGATGACTTCATTTCTACAATTCTTTCCTTGTTTGAAAGTTATTTAGCTTTGTCTTACGTGCTGCCTGAACCTATCGTTACAGTACTATAAAATAACACAAGAGAAAAAGTCGATATCGGCAGTAGCCTACAAATTCCAGAAGAGTTTACAGTATGGGTTTGTTACGTCACACTGCCCTTTACTGCGCTTGCACTTAATCGTAAAGATACCGATAGAATGTGGTGGTCGTGTCACGCGGTGCTCGATTAGCAGTTTTGTAACAGTTGGACTGTGGCCGCGGTCTGGTACCGGGGCGGTGGCCAGGGTTGCCAGATTGGCCTTTTTAGGCCAAATTTCTGAAATTTGGCCTCGTTTGAAGTTGGATGACCTAAAAAAATTTAGTTGGCCTTTTTCTGGCTTCATCTCAGGTTGGTTGGCCTTAAAAAATTCGTTTGGCCTTTTGACTCTTGTTTTGGCCTTTTTTCGCTGAAATAGGTTCCTATGAAGGAAAGTACTACTATTCCATTTTTTCGGCAACATATTTGCAAATTTTTTTTGATAAATTATATATTATACTGATGCCCGCGTTCTGATTTTAGTAATATTTTGCGTAATCACTGGAAATGCATGCACTCACTACACTGTGTAGTGTGTTGTGTTGTAGGAACTGAGCAAGCTCAATGCTTGCAGACAGGTCTGCGTCTCCGCGATAGAAATGCTACAATGACGTCAAGTGGAAGGCTGTAATGATTCTGGTCGTAAGTACAGGAGTGAATGGGAGATGACTTTCGTATGGGTCCAGAAAGCTGCCGATGGATCAGTATACAAACTGTCGCACTGTTTTACCCAAAGTGTGCAATCTCGCAAACCATGCAAAGTCAGAGAAGCATCAATAATGAACTCCAGTACAATGCCAAGCAAGACTTAATCTTAATTTCAAATAATTTTTTTTTGATATTTTTGTAATTAAATGATTTTTTGTGTGGCAAAGTCATGGAAATACCGCAAATACAGTTTGGGCTTTTTTCTGGTCTCTTCTTGGCACTGTTTGGCCTTTTTGGCACTGTTTCTGGCCTCTTTTTTGTCACTGTCTATCGCGGAGACGTAGACCTGTCTGCGAGTGTTGAGCCTGCTTAGTTCCTACAACACAATAACATAGTGCAGTGAGTGCATGCATTTCCAAGTCTCCAGCAAGAAGCGGAGACTTGAAATCAATGAGTTTCGTTCATATTGTGACGTCTATAGTAGGTAACGATTCGTTTTTTTGCTCAAGCTTTTTTTGTTTCAATAACACAAATACTTCAGTTCGTTAATTTTTTCCCCTATTAACGACTGTTTCATATATATAGAAAGGGCCCCTTTCTAAGTCTCAGCCAAGGGCCCTACACAACCTTAATCCGCCCTGGGGCAAGCCCAAGTTGCTCAAAAATACTAAAAGATAAAAAATATTTCAATGCAGTGAAAATTTTCAGGGCAAACTGTTTTTCAGGACAAGCGCAACTTGCTCAAAATTCTGAATGATAAAAAATATATATTCAATACAGCAGGCGCGCAACCAGGGGGGGGGACATTTGGGGCATTTTCCCCCCCAGAAATTTTCAAAACAATGCATAGCAGTTTTGATATTTGAAAAAACTTTCAAATATCAAAGTCGAAATTTTATATTGAAATCATTTTTAAGAAAAGTTTTATTTAAATTTTTCTTTGTCTTACTGGTTAATCATCTCCTTACAAGATATATTTTGAGACAGGCCATCTGATCGAAAATTTTCGTAAATGATTGGTATTTAACCACAAATATGATGAAATTGAGAGATCGTTTAAAATGTTGGTAGCCTATTTCTAAGGGATTTTTAATCCTTTTTTTCGTGTACCACTCTGAAAATTTTCAGAAATGCAGTGTGTATGTACGTTTTGATTTTGTATTTTGCCGTCTTCTGAGGAAGCGTTTGCATAAACTCTTGAAACGTCATCGATAATACTGCATTGCTGTCACACCAGTGGAACAAAGTTTGCACCCAGTAGACTATGCCTGGTGACAGAAGCAGCATTGCCTACTCATATGTTCATGTTGTGTTAGCTTTACGTTTGCCTGGAGTTACTTTAGGCTACTATTTGAACATTTTTGCTTTTATGTTCAGTGCTTAACCGTTGCAGGGTTTCACAGTCAAGCTCTAACGTTGCAAGGGAAATTCGAAATTCACAAGAGCCTAATTAAGTTATTGGGTGTTGCTTAGGTAGTCCTAGCAAAAGTGGCTAGGCCACCCACATCTGGTGGCGATCCTGGCCCAACCATTCGTAATAAAGTTAAAGTTGCATTCCTACTGTTGAGTTCGCCTTGCATCCTCAACATGAAGCATCTTGAGAGTCTGAAAAACAAATACAAGAAGACTTCAACTAGCTTTAGAACAAGTTAAGAAAGAGATTTGGAAGTTTGTCGATGAATTCGGGAACGAAGATTGAAACATCATAAGTTACCTCACCGAAGGAACTAAATCCCAAGGGAAGAAACGTGGAGCCAAGCAATAACTAAGAACGTTCAGCTTATAAAGACATTGTATAGTGTATATGTTTGAACCATTGTGTATTTGTACTTCAACCATTTATATTAAGTCACACTTAGGAAGAGAGTAACCCACAAGATATTAGAAACCATTTACATTAATAAGTGACTCCAATTTGTAAGTAATATTTTCGATTCAAACGGATAAAAACGAACAACAACGGAAAATACTCCGGATTACGGTATAAACCATAATCGGAACCACCGGCGATTCCGGAAAAGTATTATTCAAAGAAAAATGACGTACACCGACGCACGATGACGACGTAATCACGCGGTTAACGCGTGAACGCTAGGGTCACGTGATGGACTCAGCCAATAGGAGACGAGAAAAAATAGGCCGTCAGACCGACGGGTGGTGGCTGAATTGCCCTTTCGCTTCAGTCTTGAGCCACTGCGTGAGCAAGTAACAAGTCCAGCCACTGCAGGACTTCAGGCCACTGCCTACTAGGAACCTTAACCCACTGGTTAAGAAGAAGTTTCCCACTGGAAACTTATTAAACAGTATACCGGCACTCTGTTAGACTGAGACTTATTGAATTTATGGCAGTATGGTTTACTCTCTTCCTCCATGAAAGAACTAAACTCTGGTTAAGCCCAGTTGTTCGCTGTAATCTTGATTACGAACTGTAGCTCACCCTATTTGTATAAACCCCTGATGTTTCGAAATACTTTCTTGTAAAGTAATATTGCAGTGCTTAAAGTTATATTAATAAAACCATGAGTGAATACAAATTCGTCTGATGTTAAACTGAGCGTAAAGTCGAGCGATACCAGGCGGGTCTAAGTTTCTTAATTGTTAACTTGGGCGTGCCTTGGGCATATTCCTACTAAATTATCCAGTGCTCTCGTGGAATTGTCCTTAAAGGCAAATCTGAATGCCACACCTACTCAGGCCCCACGAGAGGGGCGTGCAGCTGATGCGCTTCTCCGGGGCCCACAAGAGTCTAGGGGGCCCATGAGCCTCAATGTTAAACATGGAAAAGGGCAATCATGCACAAAGTTTTTATTGTTATAACTTTAATCATACAATCTTGTGCAAATCAATTGGCTAAAGTTGTGGTTTTAATCGATATACAATGTATCGCCATTTCTTCTGATGTGTGGCTGGGATTGTCTCAATTGCTGCTGTTTCATTGTTAGCTCAACGCACGATGCAATGCATAACATGACGGAATGATCGAAAAATATTTTTATGACGTTGCATAGGACTTTAATCAGCTCAGTAGTGTTATAGAATAAACCCAGTTCTTTCTTTTTTATGTCAAGAGCAGGGGTGGATACTAGGGGAGGCGAACGAGGCGGTGGTCTCGGGGCCCCCTTTTATCAGAAATGTCCCGGGGCATCTCTTTAAGACTTTCGCACTTAGTTTTGCACTGTTTTGTTTAAAAGCTGATGAACCACTCTGGAGCTAGACATATGTTTTTCAAAATAAAGCAAAAATATGTGTCAAAGGCAGTCCTTTAACAACTTTAAAGTGTAGATAAAGAACAATGTAAAATCAAATAACTTCAAACAATTTACAATGTCAAATAGACTTTCACACAGAAGCAAATTTCCAGACAAAATGAAAAATTTAAATTGCTTCCAGCAAGTAGAATTTTCTGTAGCATGTGTAAAATATAGGGGCCCTTTTTTGATGTAACGTGAACAAACATAGGGGCAAGGGGCCTTTTTCAAGACCATATATTGTGCAAATGACATATCACAAATTGTACAATGTTTTCGGGCAGCTTTCTGCGATTTTTACTCTGGTTCTAAAGTCTAATACCCACCCCTGGTTGAGAATTGTACATGTTGGAATTTCTGTGATTTAAAGGCAGATGTCACACCAGAAAGCAGAGTTGCTGAAATTATACCCAAACAGCTATATGCTACGAAGACGAGTTTTGATTTCCAGAAGGATTTGGTGCATGCTGAGTTTACAGAAGTTCAAGTACAGTGTGACGCCGCCCACTGGAGGCTGGTAGAAAAGCTAAGAATGTGGAAAAAATAGCCAAAATATTGGACTGTAGAAAACCGGAAAAGTGCTGTTTTCAGATGAAAGTCATATTTTGTTCCAGGGAAACACAACAGATTTATTAAGATCAGGAATCGTGAACAATTAAGTCCCGCCCATTGCAATGAGCTGGTGAAGGAACCCAAAAAGATGTTCTGGGGAAGTTTCAGTTTTTCCGTAGTAGCTTCACTTATGCCGATTGAGGTATGATGATTTTATACAAATACATTGATGTAATTGAGAGAGAAGCCATTCAACATATGAGAAAGGCATTTCCTGATGGTGGAGGAAAATTCCAATAGGATATTGTCCCGTGTCTTTCATCTGAAAAAGTGAAGACGATTTTCAGGAAGCAAAATTAGATGTGATAGATTGGCCTGGAAACTCGCCAGATCTTAACCTCATTGAGAATTTGCGATCAATAAGAAAATCCCTGTTACAAAAATTCGATTGCACCACCATGACCAATCTAATAAGAGGCCATCATTCAAGTATGGCATCCAGGGGTGTGGAGTCGGAGATAAAATCTCTGACTCCTAGTCCGACCTTTTCAAAATTTCCACAGCAACTCCGACCTTTCCAAAATTTTTGATTCCGACTTCTTAACATAAAGTGAATGAAGTTTGGCGGCCAAGAATTTTGTGGCAACTAACACTCAGTGGAAATCGTGGTACACAGCAAGAATTCTCTGTTTCAACAAAAGTTTCATAAGCAATTGTACCGATTCAACAGGAATTTCCAACTTAGGAGTGTGATGTAAAAGTGAT
>Ga0210059_1014988_pt1 | contig 11377 bp, 8 predicted proteins | sample Ectturendosymbi2_FD_188042 | JGI IMG/M metagenome (GOLD analysis project Ga0210059, IMG submission 188042) | Ecteinascidia turbinata endosymbiont from Florida, USA - Sample 2 (SPAdes) (version 2) | ecosystem: Host-associated > Tunicates > Ascidians > Unclassified | place: Key West, Florida... | reverse complement strand
AAGCACCAACAATAGTCTGCCAATATGTTGGTATTCCAGCATCCCTGGTATCTCTTCTATTGTTTTTATATCTTGGTGGAAGGACTCTCCTTGCTCTTAAATGATTGCTTCTAAGTTTTCAGGAAAACAGTTTACATGACTATGAAGAAAACGAACCTTCACACTCATATTGCATCCTAATTTTTTGAAAGAATTGAACAGCTGTTTTAAAAGGTCGTAATAGTTAGGAGCTTTTGAACATCCAAGGAAATTTTCGACAACTGCTGTAAGTGACCGCCAAGCATTTTTACGAGGGTTGTCACGGTAGGTGCAAATTATTTGTCCTGCATTCAAACGTCATATCTGAGAACCATAGAGAATTCCTCAACTTTTCAGTGCTCAGCGCAGGGATCTTTTCGCACAAATATGCAAAGCAGTCACTTTTACCTATTTAAAGATTTTGCAAACTGTTTTCATACTTACTTTGATATGGAAAGGAGGAAGTAACACCTCGTTTGGATTAATCAAAGGAAAGTGTATAATATTTCTTTTACCAATCTCAAGTCTTTCTTTCTTTGGCCAACTTTCCCTAGTCCAATGCTCTTGGCAAGCCCTGCTGTCCCACAGAAACAAGAAACACGAAAAGTTTGTGTATCCACTTTGTTGCCCAACCAATATGCACAAATTCTAATTGACTGCAAATTATCGGGTCATGCTCATCAGCTATGGTACCAGGCACAGACTATTCTTTCATAGGATTTTATAGTAGTTGCCGCTTACAGTATAACAGGCTACCACTAACTCACTCCCTGTGGGCCTACGTAGTTCAACAACAGCTGATAAAGCATTTCAGCATTTAAAAACACAACTAGTGATTACAAAATCTGTTTTCAAGTTAAAAATGGTGGGAGATAACTTTTGGTGAGGTTTTTCAATCTTTTGCGAAAAAATGCAAAACGTATCCCCTAAAGCGGCTAATCCTGACCAGATGGACAAAAATAGATACGATTTTTGGACTCAGCGCCCCCCAAAACCCCCAAACCCGCTACAAACTTCAAGTCCCCAAAAATCCTGTATACCGGTGTTATTCTCAAATTATGACTTATTAGCAGAAAGTGCTCGAAAAAATGGATAGTAGGCAGTTTATAAAAAGAATACATTTCTGATAGCTGAAGTGTAGAAAATATTTCAGACAAAATATTGAAAATTAAGGTTCAACCAGCACAGATTAATGGAGTAGCAAGGGTAAAAGCGGTTTGTGAACGTTCATTTAAATGCATCGTCAGAAACCTGAAAAGGATAAGCAAATTTCGACGTTACTCCCCCTTGAAAAATTCTGTGAACGCCCATGTTGCCAACTGATAACGTAAGAGACTAAAAGCGTATTTTGGTTGGTGACATTTGCATTGTGCGATTGAACGGACTTCTAGCGAAAGTGGACACATTGAAAGAATTTGGTGGGGTCGTTGAACATGTTTTTACTTTAACTTCAAATCACTGGATCACAAACGATAAGGAATCAAACAGTTTGAAAGGGCGAATTTTTACTGTTATCATTTTAAGTGCAGAGATAAATACATAACGAGGGTTTGGGGATCTGCACCGGCAACATACATACAAGGTTGAATGAAAGGCTGCATTGGTGGGAAACAGAATGCCGACAAAAAAGATTGCGAAGCACTGTGTCAAAACATTGAAGGATCAAGGATGATCATCTTCCTCAAATTAACGATTAAATGGATCAAGCACTTTGTACGCGACTCAGCTAAGCATATACACGCACGTTTCATGGAGTTAATTTGCGTTCTGACCACAAATAACCGTAAACGACGTATTGTAATAAGTTTAACAGGAGTTTTACCTTGAAATGAGACTTTTCCTTGAAAATCTTCATTTATATGCAACTTGAACTGCACATTGCACGTGGATGAAGTGCAATAACCTTCGTATTTGAACAATGGAAGGTGAAGTCGCTTTGAATCTTTCTGTCGCACAACATGCCGTTTGAATCTGAATGAGCAAGTAGTGTTGACAAGTTTTAGGTTTCGAATCACCTCGCTCCTCCATGAAGATTCCGTAAAACCTCTACCTTTCTGAGTAAGCATGCGTCTGTCCTAAACATCCTTGCTAAAAAGCATAGGACACACGTTAACAGATTTATGAAGTCTGTCTTTCGACAAATCTTGGAGTTCACCCAAAACAGTACTATAAGCAGACGAACTGTTACGACATTTCAGTATTAGCCTCTTGATATCAGCTTTGCCGCAAATTTTCTTTTTCAACAGCAGAAAGTGCTTTGCATTTGCGTAAGAGAGCAAAGAACTTTCCTGACTATAAGAAGGCATGGTAATGAACAGTCACCCGACACAACAAACATCAGCAATTACGCAACAGAAAGTACTTGGCGATGCATGCAACAAGCAATATATAGGCGAGTTCGAGCAACCACACTTCTACAACAAACCTTTTCATGAGGGAAGTGAGAAAATTTAGAAGTTTCATCTAAACGGCAAAGCACAATAAGACATTGATGTCATCAGTTGTAACACACCTGAAACGACTGGAGGTCCAACCTCAACTTCGACAAGAATCAGCGATACTTGCTCCCTGCTGACTTGCCCACAGGACAATGAATAGAGAAGCAAAAACCTGACGAGAAAGATGCATTTCATTATGTCCCAGTGTGAAATAAACAAAGGACTAAGTGTTAGGTGATGAGCTCCCTGCCGAAAAAGTGCAACCAACCAGAGGGTGCACACCTGAAGATTTGGAAAAAGACATTTTACAGGAGACATAAGCACCACCATCGCGCAACGCGAGAATCTGGCAGCGAAAGGCATTTTTGGTGTTAGAGTGCCTTTGCGATTTTTCATCTCATGTCGTTTAGACAAAAATAACCCCCACGATTTTTTCACAGATCAATAGTTCGATAAATTCCAAAGATTTTGATATAAAATTTGTTATTATAACCCCCTCGGAAAGTATAATACTATTGAATTGAAATCGATAGTCGCGCAACACGAGAATCCGGCCGCGAAAGGCAATTTTGATGTAAGAGTACCTTTGCGATTTTTCTCCTTATTTAGTTTAAACAAAAATAATTCCCGCGATTTTTTACAGATCAATAGCTCGATAAATTCCAAAGATTTTGATATAAAATTTATCATCATAACCCCCTCGAAAAGTATTTTAATATTGAGATGAAATCGATAGTCGCGCAACACGAGAATCTGGCAGCGAAAGGCATTTTTGGTGTTGGAGTACCTTTGCAATTTTTCATCTCATTTCGTTTGCTCAAAAATAACCTCCGCGATGTTTTACAGATCAATAGATCGATACATTCCAAAGATTTTGGTATAAAATTTATCATCATAAGCCCCTCGGAAAGTATATTACTATTGAATTGAAATCGATATTCGCGCAATACGAGAATCCGGCAGCGAAAGGCATTTTGGGTGTTAGAGCACCTTTGCGATTTTTATTATGATTCCGTTTTAACAAAAACAACCCTCACGATTTTTTCACAGATCAATAGTGCGAGAAATTGCAAAGATTTTGATATAAAATTTGTCATCATAACCCCCTCGGAAAGTATATTAATATTAAATTGAAATCGATAGTCGCGCAATACGAGAATCCGGCCGCGAAAGGCAGTTTTGGTGTAAGAGTACCTTTGCGATTTTTCTCCTAATTTTGTGTAAACAAAAATAACCCCCGCGATTTTTTACAGATCAATAGATCGATAAATTCCGAAGATTTTCGTATAGAATTTATCATCATAACCCCTCGAAAAGTATTGTAATATTGAATTGAAATCGATAGTCACGCAACACGAGAATCTGGCAGCGAAAGGCATTTTTGGTGTTGGAGTACCTTTGCAATTTTTCATCTCATTGCGTTTGCTCAAAAATAATCCCCGCGATTTTTTACAGATCAATAGTTCGATCAATTCAGAAGATTTTGATATAAAATTTGTCATCATAACCCCCTCGGAAAGTATGTTAGTTTTTCTTTGAATTATCACTAATGTACAGACCTTTTGCCCTATGGTGGGAGGATAAAGGCTGATTTAGATACAGTAGTAATCTTAAGTTGGTTCGCGTCATTATTGTACCACGGCCAGATATCACAAAAACTCGTTTGCTTATCCGACCGACTCACTTCTGATACTTCGCTATAAATGCTACCGGCAGTAATCACAAATAATATTTTGTTTCAATAATTTTATTAGTTTCATATAATAGTGATAAAACAATGGTACTCACCAATAATATTTCTTTTAACTTGCTAAACTTCTCGAATCAACTTCCCAAATAAGAACACTCATGCAATTGTGCAGTAAATAAAACGTTTGCCTTTTGAATCAGATATCATACTAGGTCTTTAGCAATTTAACCTGAGTACTGTTCAATGAGTCACTTAACTCTTACTTTGGTTCTGAATGTTCAGAACGTAACTTAGTTACTAAATGGAAATGTGTCGTTATTCAAAGCAATGTGCAGCTTTCTTTGTAACAGTCACGTTTCAAAGGTTCGTGACGCAAGGCTTAATGCCAACGAAAGCGTTATCGTCAAAGAGCACGTTACTTTAGCGAACTGGTAAGAGTTTGGTTTTTAGTCGAAATTTATTGTCCAAGGTGTCAGAGATTCATCCGGACAAGCCACTTTTACTTGACCGGTTAGAGCCCATGGACAGAACTAACCAGTTCGAAAAACTCCTGATCGTAGTGCTACACCGCCAATAAAGTTTGACCTGTGAGACGTCTACGACTTGACCGCGTTTGGTAGTCAGCCAAACGAGACAGAGTTGTTTTACTTCTGAAGCCAAACTTTAAGAGTTTAAACTCCGGAAGAGATTGGAACCGGTCACCGAGGCAGTTAGTTCCAATCCAATTTTTGGAGACGAAAATTGCTTCTTTTGTACTGAAATTTTCAGGAATTCCCCATGGATTTGTTACTAATAAAAGCTCATTAAGTCATCCTTATTGCGCAATACACTGGTTCGTTTCGAGGAGAGTCATGTGATGATCATATGATGTCTGGTCACGTTTTTCGTGGTTGTGTGCATGATCAGGTGCTGGCCGGATGTATGGTTGAGCTAATGATCAGTATCTGATCGGATATGTGTCCATGCTTGTGATCATTGAGTATTTTCAAACTTTGACTTGCTGTTCTAGTTTCAATGTTCTTTTCAGCTTTTAGCCTGCTGTACAGTAAATGACTGGTCCAGGCTTAGCCTACTGTACAGGAACTAGTTGTAGCAGGTAGAACTTGCCTGCTACACTAATTTTCAAAAACTTGCTTGTTTTGAACAATTCGTATGAGCTTGGCACAACATATTTGCAGTTTTTTTTGCTTTGGATGTTATGTTCAGAACTTTTTCTTTCATTTTCTTGCGTTAATTTTGTCGTATCACCTCATTTTAAGCCTTTTTGAGGCTTTTAAATTTGACGCCCGAACCTCGCATCCATTGAAAAAAGTGAGGCTATTAAAGGGCACACTTTACCGAGGTGCGAGAGCTGCCCGCCCCCCCAGTTGAAATCCGTGGCCCCTATTTTACGTTTGGCCCCCCAGTTGCTGAATACGTCCAATACTGTACTGCATTTTTCAAATTTTTTCAAATGTGCCCCTCCGTTCTGGCTTTTGTCCCCCCCTGCTGCTATATCCTGGTGACGGGCCTGACAGCAGAACTGTCGCCAGAAAGTTTTCAATAAGGGGGCTTTGGGTTTGTACGGGGGAGTTTGACACTCTTAAAATTGACAAAATCTCAACTGATTTATAGTGCTTCATGTTTCAATTTTGGGGGGCTTGGAGTTTTGTTTGGGGGAGCTAACACCCCAAAAGCCCCCGCTTGGTGACGGGACTGCCTGACAGCCTATCACTCAGTGTTGCCACTAGGGTCAGTCTCGTTAAAATCTGATTGTTGCCTTTTTCAACATCGACTTTTTACATTAAAGCTTCATTTAGCTAAATGCTTCTGTTACCAGCGCCTGTTAAGAGTAACAAAGCACGACAACCCTCGTTGAATCCTAACAGAGCGAAGTATCGTCATTAAATGGAGAAGTCAGTTATCATGCGTAACGTATATGTTATTCTCAATGCAGTGAAGAGAACTTCAGTTTGGAATGACAACCAAACGCATATAAGGGTGAGAGATTGATAAAACTCAAAAATCATGAAGCTAAATTATTTTCATCCTAAAAGAAGAAATATGGAAAACAAGAACAACGGCCCAGTCAACATTTAGATTTGTCACCAAAACATCAGACATTTCTCTGTAAACATCAGATCTGATGTAAAAGCGTCAGATGTGGCAACACTGATTTTTGGTGTTAGAGTGTCTTTACGATTTTTCTTCTCATTTCGTTTAAACAAATATAACCCCCTCAATTTTTTCACAGGTCAACAGTTCGATAAATTCCAAAGATTTTGATATAAAATTTGTTTTCATAACCCCCTCGGAAAGTATTTAAATTTTTTGTTGAATTATCACCAATTTTCAAAAAGCTGTTTGTTTTGAACAATTTTTATGAGCTTGCTGCAATATATTTGCATGCTTTTTTCTTTTGGATATTATTTTAACCAGTGCCGTATCAGCCCAACTCTGCCCCCCCAAATATTTCCAAGGGCCCCACGTGGTGATTTATAAAACAAAGTCATGTAATGCTACATCACGAGGCTGAATGGATTCAAAACAAAATATTCTAATTGCAGACACTTTGGCAGAACCATGGTCGTAGCCAGATATTGAGGTTTGGGGGGCAAAATACATTTTTATGGGGAAAGATTTTAATTTTTATCATACGTTTGAAACAAATTTTTCTGAGCACAACAAAATTTGGGGGGCACAAAAAAGGTTTGGGAGCAACTGCCCCTGTGTCTGCGGACCTGGGCAGAACCGTCGCCAGAAAGTCTTCCATTGGGGACCTTCATGGTTGTGCAAAGGGGCTAGACATTCTGAAAATTTATTTTTGATTCGCAACATGAATAGCAGTTGCAGTTTGTGCAAATTACATCATGAATATTTTACCGCATATACGCATAATGTGCTCGTAGTTTCCAACCAAAATTTTTTTAACCAGCTTAGCAAAAGGAATTGGGTCGCATATTATTCTTATTTCATTGTCGGCGATTATTTAGAGATGTAGTGATGAAATGCAAAGGAAAAAAATTTGCAGGAAATCAGAATCAATCCCATCGTTCAACTATGAAAACATTACCGAAGGAGCAAACATGAGGCCGGTCAACGCATGAATGTTTTCTTTCATTAGCGCAAATTGATAAACTTTACCATGAGCTTAAGTGAAATATCCTTATAAAGCGTGCACATTGGGCTTTTTAGTGGCTGAAATAGACATGCATAAACCTTACTGATGTCTGGGCTGTGAATCTCTTGGTGCATTGCACATGTTTAGATTAATAATATTTTGTATCTCAAATCGCCTATAAGTATTAACAAATATAGAGTAAGGCCCATGTGGACGCAACGGTCAACATCATCCATAACCCATTAACTGCACTGAGTGGCGTAACTGACAGGGGGCAAGCTAAATGTAGAAGCTGGGCCCCCTCTAGTTGACATTTAGTTTTCTTTAGGTTGTTGTTTTTTTTTGCATTTTTCGGGGTGTTTTTATTTTGTTTAAGCTACCCAGCTGGCAAGCCCGAGTTTGCCCATTATAGGTCCCACATTGGCTGCTTCGTGGGCCCCAACTAGGTTGCCAATGTGGGACCTATGCACAAAGAAGCCGCGAGCATCACGGTGGACCCATGTGTTTTACTGGGCTGCCTTTGCTAGACCCAGTTGGGCTTCCTATATGGGACCCATACACAAACTGGCCACGGGCATCATTATGGACCCACGTAGCCTGCTGATGTACTACTTGCACTGCACCCACTTGGGCTTCTTGTATGGAGCCCCCTAACGAAATTGACCGTTGGCACTTTGGATCCCTGTGCCTACTGTCCAAGCATGGAAAAAACAAGCTCTGACAGTGCTTCATAGCAATCTTCCTAATATGTTCAACTCATACACAGATAATTGTACGGTATAATTTAATGGAACAATTTCAAGCAATAGCATGAACTGTCAAAATTCCTGAATTCTTTTTTCTTTTGCTTTCTCTGCTCTGATAATCCTTCTTCCTCCTTGGTCACGAGCACCAACCAGCCATTTGCTCATTTGTTCTTCAGCTTGTTTCTTGGTTACTGTTGATGTATGAATGTTCCTTTTTGCAGCTCCTACAAAATAAATTCTCAATCAAAAGGCGTAAATATATACAAGATTTCTGGCCGATATAGACAGCAAGCACATGATTTTGTTCATTAAGCGCATTCACAACCAAATTCACTACACTGAAAAACCAGTGTGAGTTTTCAAAAGTAAAGGTACTTAACAAAATACTTCAGTAGTATCAAGAAGCTGCTACCAAAACGAAGTTAGCACATTACCTTTGTTGCAAACTCTCAGTGTTCATATGCAGTTGTGCGAGCCTGCTTATTTAATGTTAAAGAGCTATTTTAAGAAGGTACAACCAGTTCAGTTTAAATTGCTTTTTGCATGCTTTAACCTATGTTAAACTATGTTTTTTACCAATGCTACAGTAAATGAAAGAAACTAAAAACATGTTACACGGCATCATGGGTGCAATTTCGTTGTAAAATGTAGGGGAGACAGCTTGATGTAAAACCAATATAGTCATCGGGCCGATGTGGAAGAGAAGTTTTGCAGATGCAGATACACGATCTTGTTTTTAGAGGTGTTTTTTAAGCAACACTAATCACGCTTTGCTTTATCCCTACAAATGATATAGAAATTAATAAACTTAATTTTCTGCTGGACGTGTTACTGTTGTTCAGCTTGGTTGCACTACTATCAGCCGTGGCGTAACTAGATGTTTGAGCCAGGCGAGCATAGCTTAGCTGAAAGGGGCCCACTAGCCAAAACTCTGAAAAAAGTTAAGAAAGGTTGGTGAATCTTAGGATGTTATGGATGTCCATACTAGCTAAAACAATGAAAACTCTCTGAAAAATCCTAAAAAAAACCTAAATAATACCAAATATAAAAATGTCAAGTAAAGGGGCCCAGTTTTTACATTTAGCTTGCCAATGGCGTGGCTCGCCCCCTTGCCCCATGTTAATTACGCATTGACTATCAGACTATGAAACAAACAAGCAGGCACGCAACCAGCTTGGGACACCAGGGTGGCGAAGTGTTTTTTGAGAGTGGTCCAATTTATTTAAACTATGTACAATACTTTTAAAAAAGGTACAACATATTTTTCCAAGGGGAGAAAAAATTTTTTAGGGTTACAAAGCATTCTTCCAAGTTTTAAATCAAAACATTGTAGAGAAGAAAAGTTGTAACAGTTTTTATATCGCCTGGTCCTAGACAGCATTTCTGGTTTTCGACTCCGTCAACTCTCTACATGATGTTCCGCCTCACACTAATTTTTTATTCACATCACACTGGCATGCATTCATAAATACATTACTTTACACTAACAGGTCGTTTGAAATCTGCCAAGAGCGAACGCTTGTGAAGCAGCGTCAAAAACACGGCTGAAGCAGGTAGCCTACTTGCTGCCGGAAAAAATATTTATGCTCAAGCAAAAATGGTCAAATCTCCATATGTTCTAACTCAGTAAAAAAGTTGTTGAGTAATTATATATGCACTCTGCAATGGCATGCATTTACAAATGCTTTACACTAATGGGTCATCTGAAATCTGCCAAGAATGAATGTCTGTGAAGCAGCGTCAAACTCACAGCTGAACGGTCTAGGACAGTTCGGCGATGGTGGTCGCTAATGTTGTATGTGAAAAAAGTGTGTGTTTTTGAAATACTTTGAAGGTTAGACTACAAAGGATGTTTGCTTCATAAGTGTTGTTGTTATCATCCTGATGGCCAGTGACCAGTGTAGTTTCCCGTCCGTCAGGATTCTGGAAAAACTTAGTGCGACGTGACCACGTGTGTAAAGAAATATGGCTTGTGGTGTTTATTTATGCTGGAATGAGGTGTTTGGGAGTTTATATAAAAATTAAGCCTGGAAAGCATCTATTGCTTGGTCTTTCACGTAGGCAGGGGTGCATCTAGGGGGCTGTTTGGCTGTCATGACAGATCCGTTTGCACCGCAGGTACTCAGCATTAAAGCCAATAAAATATCAAACGCTGTCACTGCAGGTCTCTAATGCAATAGCCTACATTTCCCTTCTAACGTCGTTCAGTACTATCACGACACAAGAACGTTACTGCCTTGTCTTAATAGCGCCTGCACAGTGACAAGAAACAAGCCACATTTTTGAACACTCGAAATTGATATTGTGTCGAACGCACGTGTTTCTGAATTTCCTCCTCTGGCAGTGCCGGCTCTAATGCTGTCAGAATCTCATACACTGCCGCGCACACGCAGGAGCTGTTTTGTAACATTTCTCTTCATGGCGAAAGAACAGTCTCCAACCACGATCGTTTCGTTTTGCAATTTCGGGCTAATTTTATCTGCTGTTTACACCTTCTAGGCTATCAGTACTGAGCAAGGAAACTGCAAATAAATTTAAATGGCACAAAGAAAATGGATAATTGGAAAAATGTTCACTTTTTTCAAATGGTAAAAAAATACAAATGATGCACCAGAAGGCAAATGTAATATGTTGCGTACAACACCAACAACTGTCAAGCAGTTATTTACACAAAAGATAGAAGAAAACTTCTTGAACTGCTACCACTCAATATAAGTGGAGAAGAGGCATGGCAAAAAATGCTGAGGTGTTTGTGGTAGCAAAACATACTTGCAACAAGTTTTATCCAACTGAATGAATGAATGTTTTTGTTTTTTGTGGCGCTTTGCAGCTCGTGGGCTGTGGAGCGCCAGGACAGAATACGGAAAGGTCTGTCAAACCGGTTTTCCTGTTTGTTTTAGGTAGGACAGGATATATCGTTGCGCTGTAGGTGTTCGAAGGATGGTGATCCAGTCAAAGTTAATTTGCAGGGCGCGGATGTTACTTGTAAACGCTGTCCTTTGCCTGTTGAATTTGGAGCAATGAATTAAGTAGTGTTCAACTGTTTCCGAAGTGCCACACGTATCACAGCGGCCGTCCAAATGCAGTCCGAGTTTGTGTAGATGTCCGTTGAGTTGGCAGTGGCCTGTACATAGTCGGAAGATCTTGGGAGGGAGGGGGTATTGCAGGGTTCTGGCGACATGTGGGAAAAGTAATTTGTAGTGCGTTGCTTTATTGGAAGCCGTATATTCGTTATTCCACAGTTGTCAGCAGCGCTCTGAGATTGTTGAGGAGGATTCGGACATATTTAATTTGGTCAAGGCTCTTTTGAAGACGACGTCGGTGGGTGAAGGGCCATTTACAGTGGAGAGTCGCGCCAGCGTGTCTGCCGTGTCATTGCCTGGGA
>Ga0210059_1014987_pt1 | contig 11377 bp, 6 predicted proteins | sample Ectturendosymbi2_FD_188042 | JGI IMG/M metagenome (GOLD analysis project Ga0210059, IMG submission 188042) | Ecteinascidia turbinata endosymbiont from Florida, USA - Sample 2 (SPAdes) (version 2) | ecosystem: Host-associated > Tunicates > Ascidians > Unclassified | place: Key West, Florida... | reverse complement strand
AAGAACTAACCGTCGACCATGTTGTCCTCAAATGTCCAATCTCCCGACCTCCCCATGGACTGCATGACCTGACGATTCTGGAAGATGAGACAATCGAATGGCTGCTCAACATCTGCCCCGAGATCTAGTACGGCCAAGCAGTGGTTTGAACAGCTGGCTCAAAAGAACAACATCAAATTAGTAAGAAGCACACCAGCAAGTTGTTGCGCCTCCTATAAATCAGTGGCCTGCATAATTCACGCTCCGTTGGGTTTGAAAATTTTTGTCACCATTTAAAACCCTTGCCGCAATCTTTCCCCGCTCTCAAAGTTCTCTATATTCGCTACTCTGGACAGAACTGGTGCAAGCTGCCGTTTGTCGTATCCAACATTTATCGAGTGAAGAGTCTGAAAGCGTCGACTTGATTCATTGTGAAAACAATCATTATCCCTGAAGCACATTCTGCTTGGTAGCATTGTGTGGCGCATTTTAATGCAGACTGTGTGATAATGTGAAATAAGTGCAACTTCAAATGATTTATTGGAAAATACTTTTTTGAATTATAAATAACGATCGCGTTTCTCCATGTGCGCAATGTGTTTGCTTGTAATTCATTGCAACAAATAATTTGTCGTTTAAATCAAAGTGTTCATCATGGGCATGACATATGCAGTTTGAAAACACAATGCTTGCAATTCCCATGAATCAACACATTTTTAATGATGAACATCTCTTGAAACTCAAATAACTTCACTCCACAGGTGAAAAAAGCAAGGTATTAACCACAAATTGTAACAGGAAATTCATTTCACGTAAAACTACGCATCATCAGTCCTTACATCTGCAAACAATGGTGACAGGTGAAATGTTGAAAGGCTAAAGCAAGGTCAGAGAAAGTAAACAACCTCAAGACTGTAGTGTAACATACCACAACACCAACTGCGACAATTAAAACTGTAAATTTCGTCTAACTCAACTGAAAGTATTCACTGCAACTTCAAAATTTTCTGCAAAATTTCAAAAGCATGGACGTAACAAAACACATCGCAAGCTGCAAAGATTTACACAATGGAATACTTCGTTCTCGAAATAATGCAACTACTGTCAAACGGCGCTTCGAATTTAGCTTGAAACAACACGTCTATGAATCAGCATAACTGCAGAATGCGTAAGGTAAGCCAGCATTTAGTAACGATGGCAACCAAACCTCAGCGGGCGCATTTGGAACGCTGTGACTGACGACACCCAAACTCTAGCACGCCGGCCGCGATAATCAAACACATCAACCGTCAGCGCAGAAGCGAAACAAGAAAACTTTTATCTCAGGCGGGGGAGGATCATGCTGTGAATATTAATTTGTGCGTCAAGCTGGTTGTACCATTTATCTTCGCAGATATTCAAGGAGTGGAAATTTAGTTGTTCAACAAAAGTGACGATGTAAGCTTTATATATAGGTGGTTTATTTCCGTTACCATGAAACAAAGCACAGTGCCGCGACAAGGCCACTTCCTCGTTTTTGTCATTTCTGCAATTAGGTCTGTTCCAATTACTGCCGTGCGCTGACCATCTCTTGGAAAATTTATTCTTGGTTTATCCGACTTACTGTTCATGACATAGCACTCTTGAAACTCGTTACACAAAAATCTTAGAAAGTTCAAGGTTTTTACTGTCACCTGCATTTAAAAAAAAAATTTTTTGTGTTTATAATTCTCTTGCCTGTTTTGAAATTAGTTAAAAAATTTCAACTGAATTTTGCCATATTTGTAAACTTAAAACAATTGTTTGGGTTCTAATTTCTTCAAATAGAAATATATCCAAGGATTTTCATGCAGTACTAAATCTGACTGACTGTTTTTAAAAGTAATTACTCTTCAAAACGAATGGAATAATGCATTTTTTTCAAAACAACTTCAATAACATTTTTTACCTGAGGCATGAATTCCTTGATTTATGATAGCTTGTTGTTTGCAGCTGCTGTAGGAGCTTGGAAATAGCATTTCCAACAAATTGATGATGAATTTCCCAACTCCGACGAGAAGATGAGCTATGAATGATCCAAGAAGAAGTAGTCGGAGTCGATTTTTGAAAATGTTTTGATGTTCTGTCGAAATCCATGTATTTCTGTTAATTTAAAACATAACTGCAATAGTTACACGATATAGATCTCAATCCACCGGAGATAAATCAGTATGTTCACATGAAAATAGTTTGCGAATAAGTTTCCTTGATAAGCAGTGTCACCAACCAGACATTAGGTAATAAGTTGACCAGGCAGACACAAGTTTCAAAAAATCCTGCGAAATAGCTTATAATTTCACAACTATCCTCAGGCTTACCAGTCACGTTTGAATGCTCATAAAATAGGCGTGCTTGAAAACTGATTTTGTTTGGTTAAGGTAAAAGTTATCATGTTATTGTTTGAAACATATTGTAGTTCACAACCAAATCCATGTAAGTCTGAATTACAGTGTATTCTTGTTAGTTTACATATTTAAATCACCACTCTCTCATGTTGACGACATCTTTTGCCAGAAAAAAAACGAGTAACGCGTAGAACATTTTGCTTCATTCACGGACTCAAGAGCAATTGTTAGAGGCAACTTTATAACTTCGAAATAAAGCTTACATGCAAGAAACCATATGCAAAATCTTTACAAAAAAACGCTTTTCCAAGTAATTCTTGTTTCTATCTTCCTTCCAGCCTTACACCCCAGTCTTTCTTATTCCATTTTGACAGCTTCCCAGACGTTCAGAGCAGACATTCAATTTTGCGCCTTATAGGTTTTTGTGAATGTCAATCTGTCGGAATCAAATCTAAGTCATTGGTAAAGAAAGTTGAAAAGGTGGTTTTAATTCATTGATCATAGATGGTGTCAGGTTATTTTCAATTCGCTTTTGCCGTGATTTCGGGTTTGCTTAATGTGTCGGAGGAACTACGTAGCGTTATCCAGCATCGTGCAGAATGTTTGGCAAAAGAGTGGTGTTCACACTGTGGTTAAAATCTTGTTTGATAATTACTTGCCAACTTCACACTTTTTTCGAAAAGAATTTGCAACGAATTGCAAAAAGACCAAATACGGCATTTATTTGTAAGTAGGAAATGAAGTTCCATGCTTTTCTGCTGTGTCATTCGAAACAGTAGGTATAACTCATAAGAAACATGAAAAACCAACAACAGAATTGTGGACGTCACATCTTTGCTAAGTAACTAATTCATCACGCTTGTACGTTCGCTGCAGAGCACGGTTGCATTTCCGTATATGCTGCTGGCAACGTACTTGCAGTATTATTGCAGTTACCTATATGGTTTTCTGTTAGTTTAGTCGCACTTGGATAGCTGGGTTGCGCTTGTAGTACTTCATGGTTTCATTTCTGTAATGTTTAAAACTGCTCGGCAATCGATCGCAATCTGAAGTTTGTCTAATCCTGAGAACAAGTTTTTATATAGACTTCCTTCCTGTTTCAGTAAACAAATTCTTTAGGGATCTGGAATCCGTACAGTACACAATAGACATAATAGTTTCAAATGGAGATTGAAACTTTTGCAAATGCTCATTCCTCATCTTGTAATGACAGATTGGTTCCGCAGCAGTAACAGTAAAAAGTACAGCAACTGCGGATGTGGATAGGAATGTTGAGGAACTCTTACCAGATTGAAACTAGGCATAATTACATTTTTTAAATCAATCATTAGACTTTCTGCAAAGTGCTGCAAATGGTTTATGGATTTTGTAGAATTATAATCATGCAAAGAACAGCACTGTAAATAATAGCAAAGAAAACATCAATACATTTCATCACTCTGTTGTGTTGCAGAACATACTGTACCTTGAACATAAAAAGAACACGACAGATACAAGAAGGTAGACTGAGAGAGTCAATCCAACGATATCCACGACTATAAATGGTACTCGTGCTGTGCCATTGGTCGTTGAATTAGCAAGAGTCTGATCATATCTAGGCAGAAGGTCGATAATTAGATCGACATCTGTCACTTCAATTGTTGAATTAAGGTCCATAAAGCGTTCTGCAGATGTTTTACATATAAAGCTTTTGCAGGTGCAGCAGCCGATCTTGCAGATCAAAACGTTCTGCTATGCAGTTGTCTGAATTTTTATGAATAACATTCCTAAATAAAAAAGTAATATAGTTAAAAGCCAACTGACGACAAACAACCATCAGCTTAACCCAAGCAAAGTAGCTGATAACTTTTATTAATATCCCGGGATAATTTTGACTACAAATGTTTGAGCACTAAATTGACATTTTTAAAAACTGCTAACGATTTTGACAAAGCATTGAATTTTTGGATATTAGACAAAGCCAAACATCATCTAGGGCAGGGGTTTTCAACCTTTTTTTGCTCATGGCCCACTAAATTAGTAAGAAATGGCGTTGGCCCATGAACGTTAAAAAGAAATGGCGTTGGCCCATTAAAAATTAGTAAGAAATGGCGTTTGGCCCATTAACATTGGACTGAAAAGTTAATTTGAAACTGTTTAACAGAAATGGTTCAGATTTGAAGCATTTTACCACAATAGTGCTTAATGTACGGTTGTAAGTTCCACCAAGATAAAGAAAGAAAAGTTGTAACACACAATTTTGAGTATATGGTAGAAATTGAGTTTATGGTAGAAAAGCTCTGTGGCCCACTGAAAACAGCGCCATGGCCCACAGGTTGAAAACCTCCGATCTAGGGTAAGTAAAAGATAACAGCATGAAAGTCTCAGGCACAGCATAAATTTGAAATATGATATTTGTTACCTTAATGTAACAAATATGACATTTCAAATATGACAAATATGACGATGACATTTTCAACATTCATGAACTGCTTAGATAAAAAGAATGGAAGCGTGAGTGAACACTTCAAAAAGGTTTTCGTAGCTTCAGTCATGGGCATGGGAGGGATTTTTTTCAAGTTGGGGGCAATAGTGAATTTTTCCAGGGGTAACCACAAAGATTTTTCCAGTAGGGGGCAAAAAGTGGTGAAATGCATCCCCTCTAAATTAAAAAAGCAACCTTTTTTGGTAAAAATTCAATAGGAAAGTGTTAAATTTCAAAATTCAGGGGGCTTCTCCCCCTTTTCGACAACCATGGATTGATTATGATTCTTCTGGTTTCAAGATGTATTCTGAAAGTTATGCCTAGTTTCACACGTATCTCCAGCAAAGACATGACTAGCTAGATTTCAAGATTGTATTTCGCTTCTTTGAAAAATAAAATGTCAAGTCAGTTTGCAAAAATATAAATGTTTGTTAGATTGCTGCTCAAGTGTGAGATTTATAGAAAATTCAAATGTAGAAAATTTGTGATGCATTTTGCTCGATGCAGAGCTTGTTGTTTCGCTTTTGTTGATGTTTTGTATATACGACGTTTTATTAGATTCACTTATTTACCAAACACAGCAAGGAATTTTATAATCACAACAAAAATCTTGACATACACTCACGACATGAACGAAATTGCCAGATCAAACTATACGTAGAGAATTTAAGCGTACTAAAGACTTTTCATTTACGCTATTTCTCCTCTGACTGCCGACGCAATAATGATCTCTTTTCAGCTATTCTATGTTTGATTCAGAATTACACCTTGCACCCTTCTTTACTGCAGTCAATCTTGCAAAATGCTATCTACCAACAAACTGCTTTTTACATCTGCTTGCATTCCCCTACTTATATTGGAAAAAACAAGAATTCCTTCTCAGGTCAAAATCAGCTGCTTTCAAGGAGCTGAAGCGATGGCAAGGTGGCGTGCAAAAACCGAACACAAAAAAACGTTACCGTGATGTATTGTTAAAAATATCTGAAGCGACTCAGACACACTTGGGCGGTTCTGTGAAATGCGATACCATCAAGAGAAGGCGGTTAGACACCTTCAAGTAAATTTATCACGCTGATAATAGTGTGTGTTTGCAATGATTGAATAATGATATTTGTTGGAATAAAACCACATGTTTTCCAAAGTTTTATAATAGGTCAGGTTTAGCAGACATAGCCCTGCTCAGGTAACCTCTAAACACAAACACCATTGCTGTCATTGCCGAAAATGGCGGATTTTGTTTTAGGGTTATAATGGGCTAATTGACAGATTTCTCGCGGGTTTTTGTACAATTTTGAACATTGCTTAATGTGTTACAGATCATTGCAGCTCGCATTGATGTAAACAGTGGGTTTGAATAATGCTTCAATAAGACCAGATTAAATTATAATTATGCAGCATTGTGAAGGTATTTTGAACTAAAAGGATGCTCACACAAGGCCTAAAAATTTTCTGGTTATTAAGTGAAAACTCAACCTTTACTTCCGAGAGTGTTTGCAACGAAAAGCAAAGATAATAATCAGTGCTAGTTATGCTTGCAAGTAGCGAAGAAAGATGTGTGCTTTTCTCGGGTGCCGTGATTACAAGTGCAGGTGAAGTAACATTTGTAAATGCTTTAAGAAAAAACAAGAAACATTGCGAGGTTTGTTCAAGTAGTGCCCGGTGCAATCATTTTCCTTCTTTTGCTGCTGACGAGAAGGTGGCAGCTGTTAGAGGATCAAAGCCGCGAACAACGTGTCATGACTCTGATAACCGCAAGACGTGAACTACGCAACTAAAGTTTTAGGTTTGCTGAAAACTTTTTAGAGGAATAAACCGACTAAGTTATTTTTTCATGAGTTTGCGATGAGTCGGACTAGCATATATTTGTGTTCGAGTAGTTAGCATACACAAAAGCCACGCAGTTGAAATACATTAGAAATGCTTTGAATAGGAAATCGATTTCGCAAAACTCTACGCATCCTCACTCCTGAAATCTGCAAGGGATGCTTACGGGTTAAATGTTGAAGGGCTAAAGCAAGGGCAGAGAAGCAAGAAAACTCAGGACAAATTAAAATAAATCAAAACACTAGCTATGAAAAAACGCTGTTCTCAAAACACTGCCATCACTAAAACTGAAAAACTCTCTGACGACAATCACAGAGCAACAACAACACCACTACGAGCATTGCCACGATGTGTCAGTACAAAGCGTCGGTAGAATGACAACCAGGAAAGAGGTCCTTGGTAATGTTTACCGACTTACTCTAGGGCCTGCTAAAATGTTGGAAGATCAGGCACAAGAATCGAGAATAAAACACTACATATGAGACAAAAAAGGTCAAACAAATAGGTAAGCATAAAGGAAAAAATCAACGAAAATCGCTAAGTGGTTTAAGAAGTATTCATAAGAAGGTGAATCAATCCATTAATTTTGCATTTAGTTTGGTAAGTCATTGATCTTCACAGGTGACAAGAGATTAAAAACTGGTTTGTTCTACAAACGTAACAGCATAGGAGTCATAATTAGATGGTTTGTTTAGGATGCAGTGGAACGCTTCATGTGTCACGATAAAACCATTTTGGTCGCTGTTATCCCATTTATCTCTTTTGTTCCAAGAACCTCGGTGTGCTGACCAGCATTTGGAGAATTTTCTTACTGTTTGGCCAACATACTGTACTTCGCACATGTCACCGAAGTTTGCACACGGCAGAATTTGGTTCAATGGGAAAATTATATATTTTGCCGGGATTTGTTGAACATTTCGGTCCATGGATTTTTTTTTGTATTCAATTCAACATAGACAAATTTTATTCAATTCAACAATGATTTCACGGGCCTTGTTGTTGAAGATGGAATGCTTCCCCAGACAAATTCGAGAGATTTAGTCACAGTTTGTCAACACAAATTTGGACAAGGTGCTTTCACATCCACCCCCGAAACGTATAATGCGGGTCTTTGTTTTTTAGTTCCAAGTCTTTTTGTTTGACGGTGTTTTCAGTTGAGCATAGAGTATCTACAATGTATTGACGGCTATCTTCACCGAGCTCGTCTGGATCGTTATTGAAAAAGTTTGCGGTAAAAGGTTTTAGGATAAGTTTTGAAAATGAGGTCATCGGTGACGTGCTGATATTCCCAGGAGATTGTAACAAGTGTACCGATATCAACGTTGAACAAACCCTTCGAAGTTAGCTTGTGAGTTTTGAAAAGCGAGTGAGCCTAGCCCGGTGTATGGCATCGAAAAAATTGGTGGATAAAACGTTGACTTTGCGGTACGAGCTGTCTTTCCATATCGTTCCAGTTGTGTGTAGCAGCAGTTGGTGAGCAGATAGTTCACGCTTTTGGTGTTACGCTAATGCTCATGTTTCACCTTGTTCGCTTCAGATACTTTTAACAATGCCTAGCGTTAGCTCTTTGCCGCACATTGCGTTAAAAGGTAGTTTCCTGACACTTTTTACGCGCAATTTTTCATCGCTTCAGTTCCTTTGAATCAGCTGGTTTCAGTTTCAGATATATCTCGTGTGTTTCCCACTTAAGTCGAGAAATGTAAGAGAATGAAGAAGGATGTTTGTCGGTGGATAACATTTTGCAAGATTGCCTGGAGTAAATAAGATGTAAACTGTAAATCTGAATCAAGCACAGAACAGCTGAAAAGAGTTAATTATTGCGTCCGCACTCGGAAGAGCAATAGCGGAAACAAGCTGTAGGTTTTACTGAAAACCCTTTTTAGTTCGCTTAAGTTATGTGCGTTAGGTTTGATCTTTTATGTTCATTTTTTTCGTGAGAAAGCATTTCAAGATTTTTGTTGTCGTTAAGTTGTTTGCTACTGATTTTGGTAAATAAGTGAGTCTAATGAAATGTGGTATAAATGAAAGGGAGTGAAACAATCGGCGTTGCGTCGAGTTAAGTTTATGCATATTTTAGAAGAAAGTATTGCATTACCTTGTAAAAACAAAGCGTAGAGCCATACAGGCGAAGTTGCATGCAAAATTGAAGTCATATTTAGGAATATGAAGTATGGCTCAACAGGATTTACGGTATTTCTGCTAAACCTGACCTATCGTAAGACATATCAAATATTTAATTCTGCAGGTAATATTAAGTAAACCTTGCAAGCAATTGCTCCTACAAGTGTAATACACTGATTTAAAGCTGTCTCACCGCTTTCCGTTACTGACAAGGCATTAGTTTGTAAAAATTTGCCCAATCCTAGTAGGTCTTGTGTAGGTTATCATTGCCTTCGGATGTAAGTTTGTTTCTCTCTTTGTTGGAGTTATCAGGTGTAGGAAAGATGTAGCCAGGGCCGATTTTAAGCCGATTTCACCGATTTCTTCTAATCGGGCCCGCGCTACGACTACTAACCAACGCAAAGTTACACTTTCTATCCCAGCTGCTTGTTTATAGTACAGGCGCGGAGCCCAGCGTTTTTCAAGGTGCTTTGAGAGACTAAACCAGGTCTCCAATTTTTTCCAACAGTTTCTCAAAATACAGTACAAACTCGCTTTACACCATCAAAATGCACCAAAACCTTGCATTACAATCATCTGGTTTTCATATAAAACAGATGCGGTCTCTCAAAGTGTCTTTGCAGTCCGCAAGGTCAAACCTTAAGAAAACCCTGGAGGGGCCCACATTATTTTGTAAGCGTGGGAACTAATACCAACGAAAATCCAAGTGAACTGGGCGGTTTTTAGCGTCACGTCATTTCTGAGATGTAGCCTGACAAATTGAAAGTCGTAAAAAATTTAAAATATGGAAAGTGGAATAACTTCCGTGGAAGTTTGAGGCTATACTGCACTACTTTGGAAAATTCAAAAGTAGATTTAAACTTATTGGGATATCTATAATCACTTCATATAGGCTATTTCTTTAATGCTAACAGAGAAAAGAATTTTACCCTTCTCCGGGATATTCAAAACCTGCTATAGTAAGCGATTTTTACTCATTTAACCGGTGCTCTGTTAAGGCGAAGTAGTTGACAGAAGCTGGCTTTGTTTTTCTCTTTCACAAACTTGTGTTAAATGTTTCACTTGTAGACTGATGTGCAGGGATACGAATAAATGTGCGCATTTCCTTATTAGAAAAGGAATCTTCGATTAGACGCACGCTCCTGAGCGCGTGAGGAGCCACGAGCATTCAGTGGAACAAATAGATGCCACCATTACATTTAGTCGCAGATGTAATTAGTCACTACGAAGAATTGATACAAAACTATCCAGCGAGGTCAATCAGTGCGAACAATATCGGAAATCGCTTCTGCCTGCAACGTTTGGTTTCTGTCGTAAAATTTAGTGCTGAGCAAGGACTGGCGTTAAGAGGTAATGAAAACGTTGAGTCGCCAGAAAGTTTGTCCAAAAAATTTTACAAAACTTTTTTCAAGCAAATATTAAAAAAAGATGCGATGCTTTCTGCGACTGGTTTTGCAACAGTTTCACAAATCGCTAATCTTTGTCAAATACCATGTTGCATCATAAAGTTTTCCTACAGTTGAGTTAACAAATGTGACGTAATAATATTACGTCATAAATATCAAAGATATGTGGAAATACTAGTGACTTCATCGATCATCCCCTACCTAAACATTTTGTATCCGCACATGGGGCCTCCCATCATCTCGGGCCACCATCGCCTGGGTCCCAGGCCCCCACCATCGAAATCCGGCGCAACCACACAACCACACAAACCACATGAGCTTGCCAGGATTCGAACTCATATCCACTTGATTTTGTCCCATGAACATTTCCTCTTGGCCATGTACTGGCTCTGTGCCTGCATGTAATTACCGTCACTGTGTCGAAAGTATGCAATTTCGAGTCAAACTTCTTGCAGGTTACATAACGATCATCGTGATAAATATTATGAGAACCTGCTGGCACGTCATATTATTTCGCGTTAGCTTTTTTCCTTTCTTATTAAGAGGTGATCTTTTTTTAAATTGAAATGAATTTGTTTGTGAAAAATTATTTTAAATAACATTTGCACCATTTCCAGCTGTCGTGTTGAAATACAAAGGTTATAATATTTTCAGTTGCAATGCTTCTGTAATTTGTAGGTTGTTTCGTGGACGCATAGGGAAAAGCGGGTATGTTTTACCGTAAATAGTGTAAGGAATTTTAAAGCTGAGCAGTCAGAAAACAGTTTTCGTTCTTATGCACATTCGTAGCATTCACATTTCGGTGTTACGTAAACTTTCAGGTGACGGTCACATGCAAAAATCGACAGCATTTAATCTATATCTTATCACAGAAGGCGCATAAAAGTTTAGCGTAAGTGTGGTTACTAAATAAATTCTGTCACTCTACGCTTGGTATGGTTGTTTCATGTTTTACTGTAAATAAAACAAAATTTAGACCGTTGTGAAGCATATTTTGAGGATCTCTTGATAACTGAAAATGTGATCTATGTGTTTTTTAGTTTTTATTATGTATTAGGTCTAGCGATGGCAAGAAAGGTTCGTTTGACGTAAAAGGTCAATCCTATGCGTCTTAAACGGCAAGGGCCTCGGGCTCACAGGCGAGTAGCCTCGCCCACAGCCCTGCGTGATTTAGACATTTGCGATTTAACGGGCACGTAACGCCGATATAATCCTGTGTT
>Ga0210059_1014986_pt1 | contig 11378 bp, 7 predicted proteins | sample Ectturendosymbi2_FD_188042 | JGI IMG/M metagenome (GOLD analysis project Ga0210059, IMG submission 188042) | Ecteinascidia turbinata endosymbiont from Florida, USA - Sample 2 (SPAdes) (version 2) | ecosystem: Host-associated > Tunicates > Ascidians > Unclassified | place: Key West, Florida... | reverse complement strand
TTAAGGTTTTCCATGATGGAAATGAACACTTTGTTAACACCTTCAGCGCCAAGTGAATTTACCTTTAACACTTTGAGAGTCGGCCTACGATATATTCGTACTTTGATTTCAGCCTAAAAAACAGCAGTTTTTGGTTGCCTTACCAATGCCCTAGCTCCTCCGCCGATTGCGCTAGAGAGCTGTTCAAGGGCTCAAACAGATCAGCCGAAATACTACCACCTAACGGTTGGCGCCCAGGGCCAGGCAAAGTGGGCCAAGGTGGCCTAAAAGTTCTCCACTTATGACGTCACTCACAAAAAACCCGTACCCCCAAGCAAAAAAAATTTTTTCAAGTGCAGACTAGAAGACTTGCCGCGTCTTTTGAGACTTTTACTGGGTCCGTAGAGCATACCGGACCAGAAAAATTCCCGCGCAAAGCCACGTGTGTTTAGGCGTTTTTTTTTCCGAAAATCCCCGAATCCTAGCGGACACCAAAGTGTTAAGAGCAGCATGAGCCACTTTTTACCATCATTTTGCACCACCATAACTCAGCAGACGATTGATCTAGAAAGCTGTTCAAACTCTCCAAAGATGTAGCAAGTCTTCTTGTTTAGGTTTTTTTAAAATGGGAAGTTTTGGATTTTGGGTGTTTTGTGAGTGACGCCATATGAGGGTTAGGATTAAGCATTTTATTGGCAACTATGTTTCTACCAAGCCTACTGCATTCTCCACGTGCGATACTTCATACTGGCATGTTACAGGAGGTGGTCAAATAAGGTTTCAAATTCAAACATCCACAGGGGTTTCAGTAGCCACTGCCTAATTAATTTGTTGTTTTTATGCCATCAGTTTTGAACCAGAAAAGCTAAAAAGCCAATCAAGAGCTCTAAAGACTCAGATTATTATCACCTAGTTTCTAATAAAAACTTGAGTCAAAAAATAGCTTTTGACGTTGGCAGCCAGTAACCTGGGCTAAAAATGGCAAAATCTATCCTTCTTATGACACGAGTCCCCACAAACAGCCCAAAATCCAAAACTTTGCATTTTTTTTAAATCTAAACCAGAAGACATGCTACATCTTTTGTGGGTCTGAACAGCTCTTTAGCTCAATGACCTGACAAGTTATGAAGTTGCAAAGTGGCACGAAAATATTTCACATGTGATTTTGAAGTACGAATATATCATACACTACCGCTGAACATGTTAATTAACAGATAGTAAACTCCTATGATTTTTGCCAACAATTTCAATGTGATTACTGTATGTTTGTTTTTTAAAACAAATAGGAATAAAAAATTAAGATCATGCCATAACAACTATTAACTAAGCAATTTTAAGAAGGTAGTCATCATAGACTAAAAGGCTTTTTCTGTCTCTGCGCACTCTGTTTCCGGCTTAAGACATGTAGACTAATATTCAAAACTTCTATAAAGCAGCAACAAAATCATAAGCTAAGGAAATGCTATGACTCAGATTACTCATGCTATTTAACTAGCAAGTCTACTAAACTATATTTTATTTTACTTCTTCATTGGCACAGTAAACAGTTACCTTTCTTGGAAAAGATTTCATGTCATAAAACAATAAACATATATAGTCAGTTGGGGCAAAAAAAGACAAAATTCACAAAGTTTGATGTGGGTCATGCTCTGTGCATTGAAAAAAAAAGTTTTATGTTTCCTAGTAAGGCTGGTGGGCAATGTACCCTTTGGAAAATTTTGGCATACCTTTGCACATTACTAAAAAAAATGTATACAAATTAGTCTTGCTTTTTTTCACCCTAAAAAGAGGCAAAAAAAGCATGCATGAGGCAAAAAAAGTAACTTCACTGAACCATACTTTGCAGCAAATTGACACAAATACAACAACATTACTCATATGCAAATAGGGCAGTAACAATGTTAAACATTGCGTAGACCATATTTCTGAAGAAATGCAAACTCTGCCTGTACTTTATCCTCTTCTTCGAATACAAAATATGATCGTCCACGTCTACCACTTTTTAGTTTGGCCAATGCTGGCCCCCAAAAACAGCTGGCAGTGTCAACAATGTCTATATCTTCAGTAGTAGGCCAATCCCAGCATATTTCTCCATCTATCCCACTCTTCTTATGCAAAAATTTAAATTCTGCTTTCTCTGCTTGCTGGTCCACATCATCCCTAAATAATTTCTCAAGTTTTCCCGAGTAATATGTCCGTGGATTATTCCAGTACACTGCAAAGTATTTTCCAATGTCTGAGTTTGAAATAGTGACTTGTTTGTCCCCTTTATCCTCTGCAATTCCTTTGTCACAATCCTCAAGGTCTTCATCATCATCGGACTTATCATGCCGTAAAATCTCTTCCTCTTCATCAGTGTCTGAAACAATTTGCTTCTTTTTACTTTTGCTCTGTTTTGGAGTGCTTTCTTTCCTGAATAGCTCCACCTGTTCCTTGAACCTTTTGTTTGTCAGAATACTTCCATCCATTTTAACTCGTTTTCGCTTCTTTGGTAACTCATTAGATTTAATGACACTTTCAATTGATACATTTTCATCCTTTGACATCAAACAGATATGATATTTCATTCCTTCTGGAGCCCTGCTTTGTAATAGCTTGATTAACTTCTTTGTGGAGACCTCTGTGCACCTTTGCTTAGCTGTGTCTTCTTTAGAGAGTGTTGGTGCATATGTGTTTGCAACACATGGCTGACACTGATGAGTAGATGTGGATGGTTGGGAATCTTTTCGAGAGTCACTTGACCCATCTGTTGCTTCTGGAATATTGACAGTGAAGTATAGTATGGGGCTTCCATCAGCATCATGAGGTGATCCTTTTGATTTCCAGGCAGTATATGACTGGAGTTTATATTTGTCTAAACATGACAGCTTGTATTTAGTTCTGTCAACAGGGAAAACACCAGTACTTCTAAACCCACAAATTATGTTATGTGCATTTAAACCATGCCTCCATACACTGCATAGCATGTTCACAAACTGTGCTTTTCATAGTGGTTGTCGTCCACCTATTTGTTGGATGTGTTGAAGTAATGCTTTCCCATAGTAGCACTTCAGTGGGGCAAAACAGCTTACATCGGCAGGCTGCAACAAGTCTGTGCAGTGTGCAAGGAGCTTTATGATGGGCACATTTTCCTTTCTAGCCAATTCAATTGTTTCAATGGAAGTGTGTGTTTGTGTCCATCGAATAGCAATATCAACGGACAAATTGACTTGGTCTCTGCCAAAAACTTCACAAACCAAGCATTAAAGACAGTGGTTGTCATCCACCCATTGTCACTGACAGCAAAAAATGTTTTAGGAAGAGCTTTATCACCATACCACGTGCTCTGCAGATTTTTGCCTTTGAAGGCAAGGGATCAAGTGCAGTTCCATCAGCACAGTTAACTGCCAAAACTGTGACATTTTCTGTTTGCTCCACAGGTAACCCTAACTGCTTTTTGCCCTTTTTCACCAATAGTCTTGAAATTGGTGGGATCTATGGGGAAACCTGTTTCATCACAATTCCATTGGGAAACCTGTTTCATCACAATTCCATTTTGGACAATTCTCCAGCCCCAACCGTTTTACTTCGGTTTCCAATATTTCGTAAAAACCATGCATAACAAAGGGGTCAGAAGTAACACTCTTCCTAGCTATTTGCATAAGACCTCCTTTTTTCAAAACAAGATTATGACGTTCCATGAAATTAACAGTCCAGTCATATCTAGCAAGACCATCAGTAAATGGTGTAACGATGCCATTAATATTTACAAAGTCCTGGATAATATATCACAGCTCTTGCATTGTTGGTCCAAAACCTAATTCTGTCATTTTTTTACTGATGTTGCAATTTTTTCCTCTATTTCTACAGGGAATGCTGTTTTTCTGCCTTACTTCTTCCTTTTTCTTATGCATTTTCTTTCAATCTGTTTGTTATAAGTTTTCTTGACATACCATACTTCTTTGCTGTCTGGTTGAAGCTCTCTCCACCTGCTCTGACCTCTTCTACTGCTATTAAAACTGTTAAGTCTGTGTAGAGCTTCTTTTTCTTTTGATATACTCTCACCATTTTTTAAAACTTAGCAAATCACAAATAAAATCTTATATACTGGCATATACCTAAAAAAGAAGCATACTACACCTGTAACCACTACACCACAAGACCCACTCGGTTTGAATGGTAAACTGACCCTTTTAATTGAATTGCATCAGGCCAAGCATATCCATAGTCACTTCCAATTGTAAATTGCAAAAGGTAGACCTAACTATTCACTGGCCAACACAATTTTTGGTGCTCAAGGTTTTAGAGCTGATTTAGACTAACTTTGGGTCACTAATTTAAAAAATGTAGTCCGTTATTTTCTATCAGGTCAACTTTTTAAGTTATTTAAGAATTTTGATTTTTGTGAAGGCCTTGGTGAATGGTTTAGCTCTACTCTTAGACTTCCCTGTGACATCACAGATTTCAATTCATGTGCTATCTGTGGCATGTCTTAATTATCCATTATTAGTTTGTGACATCGTAACTATTGAAGTAGGCTATTGTACTGTACATTATGTTTAATTGCTTGCACAATGCATGGCTGCAGGTCCTCTCTTTTATTCTAGTTTGTGACTTAAAACTCATTAATATTACAGGTTGCTCAAGTTCATAAAATTCTTGATTATGGCTACATCATCAAGAAAAAACTGTTTAAATGAACCAAATGTTTTCTGCTATATCTGTAGCGAATAGGTTACATTTTACAGCATAATAGGAAAACAATCAGTGATTTTGTAAAGCGTGCTTCTCTTGCCTACTTCAAAGTGATACTGGGTGATCAAGACAAGCCTTGGGCATCCCACATTGTGTGTAAACCTTGTGTAGAACATTTACGGCAATGGACAAACAAAAGTATAAAAAGCCTACAGTTTGCTATTCCAATGGTGTGGCAAGAGCCAAAAGATCACTGCAACAACTGCTATTTTTGTGCAGTGAAAACCGAAGGCATCAATAGGAAGAGTAGGAACTCCTTGACATATCCAAACTTAGACTCTGCAATCAGGCCAGTTTCCACACAGTGGAAACACACAGTGAAGAACTTCCTGTTACAGTTTTTGAAGGCTTGCCATAACTGAAATCTTCTCTTTCCAGTGAAGAGGATGACGTTTCAATTGGCAGTGATAACACCCAAGCAGATAACGATTTTCTCCATCTCTTTTATCCCCGCAACTCTTTTCCCGAGGAGAGCTGAATGACTTGGCAAGAGATTTGAATCTTTCTAAAGAGTCTTCTGAGCAGCTGGCTTCAAGGCTTAAAGAAAAAAATCCTTTAAAACCGGGTACTATCATCACCTTTTACTGGAAACAACATGAACAATTCTTGCCATATTTCACCCAAGAAAATGAGATTGTGTACTGAAAAAAGTTGAAGGTCTTCTAAAAAAGTTCGGAGTTTTTGAATATAATCTTAACGATTGGCGACTTTTCATTGATAGCTGTAAAAGAAGTTTGGGATGTGTTCTGCATAATGATAACGCTTTTGGATCTATTATTCTTGGGCATTCAACAACTCTCAAAGAAAAATACAGCGAAATTAAATTTGTACTGGAAAATTTTCATACAATGAATACAACTGGATCATTTGTGTTGATTTAAATATGGTTGGATTTCTACTTGGTTTGCAGTGTTATACAAAGTTCCCATGGTTTCTATGCTTGTGGGGCACCAAAGCTAGAGCCCAGCACCAGATAAAACAAGATTAGCCTGTAAGAGAAGAATTGGTGCCTGTTGAGAGAAATGTTCAAGCTCACCCACTGGTGGAAAGATTTAAAATCATTTTACCTCCCTTTCATATCGAGTTGGGTATCATGAAACAATTTGTAAAAGCACTCAACAAGGATGGTGACTGTTTCAAATATATTTGCACCAAGTTTCCGGGATCAATGACAGAAAAATTAAAAGCTGGTATTTTTGATGGCCCTCGGATAAGAACACTAATAAATGATTGCGGCTTTCCAAATTCAATGAATGAAAAAGAATCCTGTGCTTGGAGTGCCTTTGTGGTAACTGTCAAGAATTTTTTGGGAAATAGAAAAGCAGTCAACTACAAAGAGATTTGGACCAAGTTACTAAGCACTTACAGGATATGGGTGCTAACATGAGTATCAAGCTTCACTTCCTATACAGTCATCTAGACCGCTTTCCTGAAATCTTGGTGATCTGAGTGATGAGCAAGGGGAGCGGTTTCATCAGGATATTAGTGAAATGGAAGTAAGGCATCAAGGGAGGTGAGATGCTATGGGCCGCCGTTCGTAAAAATATTATATCTGACAGATTTAGCACAAAAAGTGCTATCTCTGCGCATATTTAGCTATCTCTGCTCAGAGATAGCTATCTCTGCTCAGAGGTAGCTATCTCTGCGTGCATTTAGCTATCTCTGCACGGAGATAGCTATCTCTGCACGCATTTATCTATCTCTACACAGAGATAGCTATCTCTGGACGCATTTATCTATCTCTGCACAGAGATAGCTATCTCTGCACACATTTAGCTATCTCTGCACAGAGATACTAGCTATCTTTGCATGCATTTAGCTATCTCTGCGCAGAAATAGCTAGCATTTAGCTATCTCTGTGTGCACTTAGCTATCTCTGTGCAGAGATAGCTATCACTGCGCACATTTAGCTATCTCTGCGCAGAGATAGCTATCTCTGCATGCATTTTTAGCTATCTCTGCACATTTTTAGCTATGTCTGAATGCATATATAACGCTGAAGAATGTCGGAGGAAAACATGGTATCCTGTCTGAAGAAAAACTTGGTGTTCTGTTTCAGTAATCCAGACAAAAGCTAGGCTACTGCAAGGCATGAATTCCCTGGCATCATATAATGCTAGGTGGTTTCAGGTCTAAATTAAACTGGTTTAATAATAACATTGGTTTGTGCAGACGATGGGCTACAATAAACTTGTGGTGGTGCTCTCAGTGTAAGTGCCATTTTTTGCTTAAAATTTCGAAGAGGATCTCGTCAAGTATGACTATTCCAACTGTTCTCACCAGGCGCAGCTCACCGCTTCTCAGCGCCTTCAGGTGCACAAAGAGAATGCTCTCACAGAAAGAGCACGTTGAAAGCGAAGTGCTCGCTTGAAGACAAGCACCGTTTGGCGTTTTGTAAAGAGAATAACGGTTTTATAGAAAAAACATATCTCTGCGCAAAGATAGCTAAATGCGCGCAGAGATAGTTATCTCTGCACAGAGATAGCTAAATATCCACAGAGATTGCACTTTTTGTGATAAATCTGCCAGATATATTTTTACGAATGGTGCCCCATAAGATGCTACCATGCTAGCTGACTTCTGTTGGTCAATTAAAAATGACGATGTTTTTGCTATTCATTCTCAGAGATCATCAAAACGGAAATTTATGACTGACATTTGACCATTTTAAAGGATTCCATTGTCAGTATGCTTGCTTAAACTCACTAATTTGGCTTGTTATTGGTAGATCCAAAAAAATAAATATGCAATTATGTTCATACAATACCATTTCATCATTTTGTGGTAAACACCACCTATGCTCATTCTGTCACTATAGTGGGTGCATCATAGCAGGAAAACTAGACCTGAGAAAAACTGACTGCAGTTTTGAATTCCGCACCCCAAAATTAGGTAAAAATAGTTGAAACATCTTTGGCACCAAGAAAAAAAAATTGTTTGTTGGCCAGTGAACTATTTTTACAAGTTTAAGTTACTGTATCAATTCATACCCGATAATCAAATTGCACTTTCACATCTAGATTATTGAGCATCAATTCTTTATCATGTCTCGACAAACTCAAAATGTCAAGTAGTGTGGGACTTCAGTACTTTGTTTTTTACTTTAGTCAAACTTCAAAGACTGAGTCAACTCATACGTAGTCAAGTCATTCACAAAACATAACAGGGATAGGACCGAAGATTGCAGTAACCACAAAAACAATTTTCACTCAGCCGTGTGGTCGCAAGACACAAAAATGTGAATGAGTAGCAGTACACGTGCAGGTTAGTGAAGACTTCCTCACGTCGAACGAGCTTCACCTTGCAGTAGGTCAGCCACCATTGCTGCAGATGATGTACTGTAGGCTATGTTTACGTGACCAGCTGATCTGATTGCTCGCAAAACCAACCAACCACAGCGAGGCTTGAAACATCTTCAGTTGAGCCAACAGGACAGGTTGAACCGTTGAACGTAATCCAAAAGGAGAGAACCTTTGAACGAAACCCAAAAAATTGAACCAGAAGGAAGTTAAAGGCTGTTGTTTTTGCTACTCATGTTGTTTCGTAGCATTTACCACCAGCTGATAATAAAATATAATCACCAGAAGAGCTTATTCATCTGTTTGTTTGGAATTTAAAGGGTTGAACATGATCCGGTTTCTGCATCACGATCTGAGCTGATATTGCCATTCAGAACCGGATCTCGGTCAGCAGTGATAGCGTGACTCGAGTCAATGACTCGACACGAGTCACAACTTTTCGTGACTCGACTCTAATCGAGTCACGATTTTTACCGAATGACTCGACTCGAGTCACAAAAAATGACTGGAGACTCGTGTCAGAGTCATTTTTACAAAATCTCCAAACATCGGATCAAAGACAATCAAAACACATGACTAGTATCGGCTAGCCCGTCACGCTCCAAAACGTCTGGAAGGCGGCGCTAAACGGCTGATCGATAGGTGGGGCTTATCTACATGTAGTCCACAGAGCTGGGCAGTAGCAAGCTACTAAAATAGCGAACTACTGTAGCGAACTAATTTTCCAGTAGTGTCAGCGGGAACGCCGTTCTTTTTTGAAAGAAATAACGGATGCGGTAGCGAGCTATCACCATTTTACTGCTACCGCTAATCGCTACTTTTGCGTGAGTGGTGGCCAAAGGAAAAAGTTCAAAAGTTCGCAAGAGCTTTTCCGTCAGCACACGTTGATAGTAACTGCTCTTCTCATTGTTTTGCACTGATTTTGGATGATTTCTTTGCAGTAAGCTAGCAACATAAGGAAAGATTTAGCTCAGGTTGCTTTTGATGTGATCGATAGGCTCTAGGGGAAGTGAGGGACCCATGGAACACGGGGACCGAAGAAACATTTAAATTACTCCCCAGCTGGTGACCATATTCTCTTGGTATGTGGTTGTGAATATTGTATTTATGGACAACAGTGTTGTCCGTTAACAGGAAGAATCTGTGCCGATCTGAAAAAAATTTAAGCCCTTTTTTCGTTTTTGAGGCATCAAAGTAAAATATTTTGCAATCGTTTGGCGATGTCTTTGTCTATCATAATTTCAATATAGAAAGTTCCAAACGTTTCCCAGGATAGGTTGTGAAGCGTGTGCGACCCGGTTGTGTTTGCACACCTTCAGTGTGGGATTGATCCTCGAACCTCGGGAAGGATGGATTGTGACGTCATCGATGTTAACTCCTCGCCAGAGCTCTCTTTGGCTGATTCGTCTTTCGAATGATGCGAGTATAATTTTTTGTAAACGTAGCGAAATAGCATTGGCAAAGCACTCAAATAACTGACATTTTTCACATTTGTACGTTAAACCTATAGATATATATATATATATATATATAACAAAAAAAGTATAGCTGATACGAACAGATTTTTGCGGATAAGTTATTTTTGACAATGAAAGGACATACCCAAAAAAATTGGCTAGCATCATCGAGATAATTGTTGTTTATTATTTACTATTAGGAAATGTTCCATCGGTCCCTATGGGATGTTCCGAAGGTCCCACCGGGGCGGGACCCACGGAACAAAATTGAAAAATTTTAAAACTAAAAAAAAAACATATAAAACATTCATTGATTTTTATAAAACTTGAAATGAACAATTTTGGTCCATAAACCATCAACTGAACAAAATTTCAGCAACTTTCACTGGATAACCTAGGTTATACGCTTTTTTGAAAAAATCCGTTCCATGGCTCCCACACCTCCCCTACGTTAATTCGGTAAAAACTCAGTATCAGCCGCCACAAACTTAAAGCAGTTGGGGCTTCGAAGCGTTGTCTACTGCTACAGATAAAGTTGCGTATGACTGAATTGAAGGCTTGTAAAAATATGCTACTGGGTTCAGCATTTCGCTGCATGTGCAACTACAGTTTTTGTTTTGAAGTATATGTCAGTAAGAAAGTTTTTGTAGTTTGATTCGACTTTAGTATATTTGGCTGTATGCATAACTTGAAGCAAACTTATGATTCTGTCTTGAAGACAGTGGCGTAGCCAGGGGGAAGCGGAGACAACTGTCCCCAGACGCAGCATTTTCAGGGCGTGAATTGGGGTTGGAATGCCACGTAACAATTCCGAAATGTCAAATGTTAGCGGATACTAGTAATTACGATTTACACAATGGCGAATGCCAGTCGCTGATACCCAGTTGCAAAATCTCATCAAAGCCACCAAGGTTCGCAAAGAGAACAATTATGAACCTCAGTGACGTTTTAAATCGTCGTTTGTGTCTCCAGCAACCAGTGCCTGCATGTGGTTCAACTCACGGTTGCGTCACAATCCTTTCAGATAGCCAGGGTTGCGAACTTTTCCACTTCGTTCTCATTCTGTAGTTGCGTCACAACGGACGGGAATCCAGCATTCACAGTACATGCAACTGTGCATGCTTCTCGCGCAGCGATAAACCTTAAGAGTATGTTGTTCTTGTTACGACATCAGATCTGATGTTTAGGAAATCATTTGATCTTTGATGGTTTGACAAACTCATGCTGAAATGGATTTGATGTGGTTCTGAAGGTAATTATGATGATTTTTATTTATAGGATGTTTAGATAAGTCCTGACTATTTTTGCAAACTTCTAATTGCAAATGGACAACAGCGTTGAGTATATTAGTTAGCTTATAATTGTGTAGGCTGCTTTTGAGTTACTCTCAGGGACGCGCGGAGAGCGGGGGCACTGCTTCCCCCGTTCTTTCAAAAGGGGAGCTAACTTTTCATCACAGTAGCACAGGGAATTTCATGGTTAACAAGATCTAGTTGAAACAAATTTATTGCAGCGATTCACGGACCCACAACACTTAGAATGGTTTTCTACACTTTCTGTCATTATTTTTGAGGTCAACATTGTTGCTGAACAGAAACAAACATATTAGTGAAGAATGTTTTGTTTTTTGTAAGTTTGAATTTCAATTAAATACTTTTACTGAACCCTGCCCTACTGCTGCTTCGGCTGCTACCTATGTTTTATGCAATTCTACCTATAAACTGATCATCTCCACAGACATGATTATCAAAATTCAGATCACCAAATTGCTAGCAATACTTCTAAAATAAGCATAAACTAGATGACTTTTTCCAAATGACTGAAGTTAATCCTACTTTTATAGCCATATCAGAAACCAAGTTGAAACCCAACTTCATTGTAAATATTAACATCCCTGGCTTCAACTTTG
>Ga0210059_1014985_pt1 | contig 11379 bp, 2 predicted proteins | sample Ectturendosymbi2_FD_188042 | JGI IMG/M metagenome (GOLD analysis project Ga0210059, IMG submission 188042) | Ecteinascidia turbinata endosymbiont from Florida, USA - Sample 2 (SPAdes) (version 2) | ecosystem: Host-associated > Tunicates > Ascidians > Unclassified | place: Key West, Florida... | reverse complement strand
GTCCAAAAATCCACCCTTTTAATATAACCTCACCGTTTAATACGTTTTCTGTTTGTGCTGTTTTATTTCTGTGTATGTGCGTCATTTTTCTTTTGTGTTAATCTTCGCATTGCCAATGATTTCTTCAAGCCTTGGCCTGCCTTCATTGGCTGTTTGTCAATAAATTCAATTCAATTCAAATTCAATTAATTGTGTCATTGATAAACCCTTTTCCACTTGCGCTTATAAATTTTGACTTTTTCGTTCTGCAAACAACACAGATGCCTTGAAGCATTAGACGGTTGTTTCTTGTTGTTTTCTGTTTGATGTCTTTCGTTTCCGTAAATCGTCGGCATTTAACACAGTATATTTGATTCATTTATTAAATGCTTTTATAAAATAAATGGAAATTAAAAACCTTTCATGGAATGAAAATGTGACAAATAAAAACAATCACCCTCTGCTGCCAAAGAGTCTGCGGGGCTTGATTGTGGGCAAATCAGGCTGTGGTAAGACTACATTGTTGCTAAACGTTCTTCTCAGACCTGGCTGGTTGGACTATTTCAAATTGTCAATTTTTGGTAAGAGTTTGTTTCAACCAGAGTATAAAATTTTGAAAAAAGGTTTTGAAGAACATTTGCCAAAAGAGATGATAATGAGAGTTTTTGAAAACCGTGATGAAATACTGCGAGAACAAATTTCACCAAACCAGCTGATTGAAGAGTTGGCAAAAAATCAAAATACTCGTTTGAAAGAGCCAATTGAGTGCAATTTTCATGAATTGGCAGACGATGTTCCAGACCCAAAAGAAATCTCCCCTGAGCATAAAAATCTGATGATATTTGATGACCGCTTGCTTCAGAAACAAAACAAGTGTGAAGCCTATTACGTTCGTGGAAGACATTCAACTTATGATTGCTTGTATTTCAGTCAAAATTACTTCAAGCTTTCCTGCCAGACAATTCGGGAAAATGTAAATTTCTTTTGTCTGTTTCCTCAAGACCAAAAAAATATTGATCACATTTTTAACGACCACGTGTCTCAAGACATGACAAAAGAACAGTTCAAAAAACTTTTCAAAACGGCGTGGTCGAAGCCTTATAACTTTGTTGTGATTGATTTGACGTCAACAAAGAACTGTGGGAAATACAGATCGGGGTTTGACAACTTTTATATTATTGAATAAATGAGTGACACAGAACTTCTAGAAAAAATTGTTCAAAACACTGAGCCGAAAACTTATTTTCAATGCAACGCCAACCGAGAGGTTGCAATAACATCGTTTTTGCAATGAACCGCACCCATTGCACGTTCTTTTTGCTAATGTTGTGCCTGGCACCACCTTCACATCCTGGTCAAAGCACCACTTTGTTGTGATTAGGAAGGCTGAGCAGCAAGTGCGCAAAGCTTCACACTGTGGCACCAAGCAACATTAAAGATCCCACGCCGTGCTCATTTTATTTCTGCTTGATTGCGCCACATGCATGTTCTTCACGCACATCCCGTTCGTGGCGAATCGCACATTCACCACAGCACTAACTGAAAGGTTGCAACACTTGCAGGAAGGTTGGGCTAGAGTTTGTGAAATGACTGAGAGTGAAAGAGACAAGTAAAATGCAAACTGAGAAAACTTAGATCTAAATAACTTGCAATCAAATTTGTTAAAACAACATTGGACACCATTTTCTAACTTATCAGGCGCCATTTTATGGCATGTTGAGTGCCATTTCATAGCAAAAAAGTGTCGTAGAGAAAACGTGAAATTTCCTGTGACTCAACATTGACTTGAACTTGCAAACCAATGACTTGACGTGACTCGACAATTCTTGTGACTCGACCAAGTCATGACTCTGACTCGAAAAAGTTTTAGATGACTCTGACTCGAATCTAACTCGACAAAAATGACTTGGACACATCACTGGGGATCTGACATCTAACCAAAAAGTTTTAATTTACACAACACACATCAAAAAAGTAATGGCCAAACTTTTTTCCTTTGCTATGTGCTTACGACAGAAGCTTATATCCGACATTGTTGACAAAATGGCCGTTTTTTACGAAACGCATCTGGCAACCTCAAACTGACGTCGGGTTCGGGTTCGGTTTTTCACAAATTTTGACTCCTGCTCCAGATCCGGGTCCGAAAGAAAAACGGAGAATCCTGCCGGAGTTGCCGCAGTGGTATATCCTGTACCACTACCACCCAGCACGAAATCTAATTAGGTGAATGAAACATAATTTCGGCAGCACCAGGAGTCTGCATGGTCTTTATAAATGTTATTGCTTAAGTAAAAACATTGCTGAATTTGGGATGCATCGATGGTTGCCGCAGTTTGAACAAGAGTTGGATTCTCAAATTTGAAAAAGTCTGGGATCCACTGTCAAGCGAAATTTCTGACCTCTCGTAATATCTGACCTGTTATTGTTTGTCAGTTATTGTGCTTCTCAGAATAAAGAAATAAAGTTTGGTTGGCTAGTTACATTTTTGATGTGTGTTGTGTAAATTAAAACTTTTTGGTTAGATGTCGGGTACACACAACAAGCTATAGTACTGGAATAACTTTAACCACCCAAATGTTTGGACTTAGTCCAAGATCTCAATTATTTTTCTTTTTTCGCCCTAATCCAAACCCCGACCCGACACACTTACCAAAACACGAATCCCTATGCCCTAATCATCAATTTTCTTAGCGTATTTCATATGTAGCATATTGCTCTGTAAATGCGCACATGGCGTGAAGTCAGAAATTTCGCAAGTCAGAAATTTCGCTTGATACCGGATCGGAAAAGCTAAATGGGATGCGGGGAACGACTTTTTTATTTTCTTTGAAAATTTCCAAAAAATGAGTACGGCAAATGCACAAATATAGATTTTTCTCAAAAATTCCAAATATATAGGTATATTTGTGTCAAGTTCATTGGATTCCAAGCATTCTTTCGCATCCAGGAATGTTTTCACTGGCTTTCCAGCCCGATCCGTTCAGGAGTTATGGTTTATCATATCTTCTACGTCAAAATTTTGGCGCGTGCGGAACTTAAGTGGATATAATCAATTTTTGTTCCTTTTTGGTTGTAATTGCAGGTGAGCGTGAACAATAAGGATCATATCTGCATGCTGTGCGGGATCTAACAACTCCGATTTTTAAGTTGTTTTGAGGACTGCTAGCGAGATATAATCTCAAAAGGCACAAAAATCCAATTTAGTTTTTCGAAAATTTTTGGCTAGGAATCTCGCGTGGGTGTGCTTTTGGATGTGGAAATGTCTGGTTCAAAGTGTTAATGAACCATTTAGTGCATTGAAACTGATTTGTTCATGAGAGAGTAAAAAATAGAAGTCTTTGTTTATTTTGATTCAGACTCATGGGCCATGTCACAAGCAATGGTAATTGAACAACAAAAGAGCATTGAAATTGTTTTATGGAAAGAAAGCCTACACGATCGAAATAGTGTTATAGACATGAAAAAGTGGTTACAATAATGTCCATTAGTTTCACCAAGCATTTTCAAGAACACCGTTGTAATTCCTGAATATAATTTAATGTTGTTCTTGCATGTGGCCATTTGGGCAAAAAAATTATTTATGTGGTTTTCAATTAACTTGGCATCTTTATTTGCATCAGAAACAACGCCTTGCTTGATATTTTAGAAGGTTGCTTTACTTCCTAGCTTTTGAAATGCTTTGATGAACTGTTTAGTGCATTTTAAGCTATTGGCAAACTTGAACTCTTGTCTTAGGCTACATGGCAGTAGAAAATAAAAACGTTTTATGCAACATACCTACAGTATCAGCAGTGCTAAATAATCCAACAAAATTTTATTGCAAATATACGAAGCTGTTTTTGAAAGTTATTCTCCGCAAATAAATAATTGCACAAAGATGGATAAGCATGTCGTACAGCAGTCACAGACTGTAGGCAGCCCATCTTGGCCCCAGAACTCTAGTTAATCTTCAGAATTCCAAACCTAGCCTATGCTTTTCCAAATAAATTTATGATTGCATTTAGTTTTTGTGTGATTGGTGAAAGAGCATGTCTCCTAAGACAGAGCGGTTCTGACAGCAAAAGTCTCCGACAACGCGTTAAAACAGGGTAGTAGGACACACTCAGCGCTACGTGAGCGCAGATCACAGCTGCAAAAATGCAAAGCTGCGCGAATGTCTCGTCGAATAGCAGTCGATCAGAAGGTATGCGGCTGGGATGGCGGACACCCTGGGTTGACTGTTTGAAACTTGCTAAACTACACAAGAATTTAAAATGCGCATAAAGTCCGCAACAAAATTTTCGTTTTGTTATTATGTGGATGTTATACGTACAATTACTAAGTGGAGAAAAGATACCGGCTTGTGTAAGCCGTTATGATCAATCTGCCTGAAATGCCAATTAATAACGAAACTCGACACGAAGCACATATGGCAAGCACAGGTGTGCGACTGTATTAGCACAAAAACGAAATGGGAATCTAGTGATGCATCACAAAAGCAAACAGGACAGGTATGATATTTGGCTCAGAAATTCAATTAAACGTCCATAGTTATCTTCAGTGTTGATGTAATTGGACCCAACCAAAAAAACACCAGCTGTTTTTTAAAGCCCACTTAAAAAATCAATAAAACCAGCCAAAAATCCCACTCCTTACTTTTCCTTTGATGAATGTACTATGAAGTAAAAAATAAAGTAAGCAGCACTCTTGTACAGTTAATTATACATGTTTTAATGAAAGAAAACAAACAGCTACGAAATTTGAAGGACTTGAAAAAGGAGAAGAATATTTCGAACAGTTTGAATACATTCTACTGGTTATATTCTTCAGCTCTGTAAAATCGGAATATTTTAATCAAATTTTCTGCTTTCTATGCATTAAAGTTTTTTCTGATGTTGGACCATACCAACCCTTATGTTGAAAAAATGCACTATATATTTTTGCTCAACCAGCAGGGCATGTACAAAAACTTGACGTGAAACTGCAGGGTTTGTGTGGGAGCGGCTTTCGCTGTTTGCTGTGCGCGTTCTTGCCAAGCCTTACCAGTTTGGAGTGAATGGACCAACAACACTTTGCGAAAACAAAGATGGGGTATATTTCTTTAACCTCAAATTTGAATGCCATAATAGGTATAACAAGTCATTACTGTGTAATTCTGAAAATGGTGATATTGCACGACACGATGCAATAGAAACAATTCAGCATGGGGTTTGTGTTTTTTAAAAAAACAAAACAAAAACATGTTTCTTTTCAAAATACGGATTAAAAAAAACAGGTGGGTTGTTTTTTTTAAAAAAGCGGGTTTTTCTCAACCCTGATTGTCTTTCGATCACCATTTGTGATTTTCCCTTGAGCGCACGATCTGGAACAAGTCACGTCATTATCAGTTTGATTGGGTGTGCGCCGCACACTTAGAATATCGGTCCCTGGTAATGAAGAAGCTGAGAATTACTGACATTTGAATACGTTAAAATTAGTGTTGACAACAAAACAAATTTCGAAAAATTAAATCCATGCAGCATGGATCAGTAGACTTAAAATAGAAACAATTATATAGTTACAGCATTCAAATGTTGGTAATTTCACTCTTTGGATGACCCCTGCCTTGGATGCCCGGGGCCGGCGCCCCGTTCGCCCCCCTCTGCACGCCATTGGTAGGCCCACAGCTGGGGCACAAATCATTTGGCATCTCCACTTGTCAAAAGAAAGCGGATGAACACTGAATGAAATGAAAAATATTTAGAGTTGGGTACCGCTGCCCATGTAGGCATAACAGCAACAAACGGACCTTTCAAAACTTCACAGCATGAAGAAAACTTGAACATGAAAACTTCACAGTATCAACTCACACCATTTACAGCTAAATTTTGGTTGTAGCTCAAAAACACATTACAGCATAAACAATTTCATGTTTATAAAAATTAGGTTTGGTAAGAATAATGGCGATTTCCGGTGTAGGAACCAATGCAGAGGTTTGGGGTGTTGCCCGGCGTAGAGGTTGCTTGTGAGGAATGCTGTCGTTGCATGCAGAGATGCTGGTTTCCCCAAACGCTAGCAACGAGGCAGCCTAGTCGCTGTATGAGTACTGTTCTAACTCCCGACCAAAACTGTCTGACATTTTAAGTTGCCAAGCCGAAGCAAGGCGTTTCGCTCTCACCTCTTGATAGTTCGTTTCACAGATTTCCTGGTGCATAAATCTTTATTTACAAATGGGCTTCTGATTAGCAACAGCAGCAGAAATAGTTTTATGATGGCGCGACAGCAGAAACAACCAGCGTGTACCGCATGCGAAGCAGGAACGAACAACTCGACTCCCCAAATCGTGGTACCCACGCCAATGGACAAAACTTCGAATGCGATGCGAAAAACGAGGTTTCTGCGCGAATGTAGTGGAGCGTGCACACGAATTCCCTTGACGTGAATGCCAAGTTGATACAAACCAGACCTTGCTTACGGAATAGCCTACAATCGCGACCAGGAACTGGCAATTCGCGATGCGAAAAGGTAAATCCACTATAGAATGGTGGGTTACCGCTACAGGTTCCTAATTTTAAATATTTCTAACCAGGGTTGCAGAGTCGGTGGTTAAATATCCGATTCCGGCCTTTCCAAAATTTTCGATTCCGACTCCTTAACATAAAGGGAATGAAATTTAGCTGTTAAAATTAATGGAAATCTTGGACCGTGGTGCACAGCAAGAAATCTCTGTTTCAACACAAGTTTCAAAAGAAACTGTACTATTTTAACAGGAATTCCCAATTTAAGAGTGTGATTTTAAAAATGATCCAATTGGACACCGGAGTCGGGGTCGTACGAAAAAATCCGACTCTGATTCCCAGTGTTGCTAGGAATCCGACTCCGACTCCACCCCAAACCTCCGACTCCTTACGACTCCAGCTCCGTAACCCTATTTCTAACTCTACCTAAATTTGAATGAGGTTGTTTCATTTGGCCCAGGTTTGATTTCGGCTGTTGCAATTTACCCAAATGTTTATAACATATGCAAATCTGAATGAACCTCTTCGCACTTACCTAGATAGTTCCAATTGCCCCCACGTTAATTTGATCAAGACTGTTGGAATTTACCCAAATGTTTCTAGTTATATCAAAATTTCAATGAAGTACTTGCATTTACCCAAATTAGAATGAAGCTGTTTGAAGATGACCACAACTGAATAAAGCTGTTTGAATTTACCCAAAATTGAATGAAGTTGTTCCACTTGGCCCAAATTTGAATGGAGCTATTGCCATTTGCCCAAAGTTGATTTAGGCTGTTGGAATTGACGCTAATTTTTCCAATTTATGGAAATAGCCTACTACTGTATTTCTAATTTCACCCAAATTGTAATGAAGTTTTTCTAATTTTCTCAAATTTGATTGAAGTTCTTAAAATTTACTCAATGCTATTCTCTGTAGCTCAACTTTGAATAAGACTATATGAAGTTGCCTACGATTGAATGAAGCTGTTGCAAATTGCCACAATTTGATTTGGCTGATGGACTTCACCCAAATGTTTCCAACTCATGTAAATGTTTTTAATTTCACCCAACTTTGAATGAAGCTTTTCTCATTTGCCCAGATTTAATTGAAGCTGTTGGACCGAACCCAAATGCTCCTAATTTACCCAAATGTTTCTTATTTTACCCAAAACTTTGATGAAGATTTTTAATTGGCCCAAATTTGATGAAGGCTGTTGGAATTACCAAATGATTCCAGTTCACTTAAAGGCAGTGTCTAATTTGCCATCAGAGGCAAAAAAGAATGGCAAAATAGTCTCAGCAGAACATTTGCCGTTGATGGCAAAATAGATACTACTTCACGTAAATGTGAATGTAGCCATATAATTTGCACAAATGTTGACAATTTTTGCCCAAATAATGGCCTATTTGCCAGTGTTGTGGATGCTACCGCATGCCCTGCATCCCAATGTCATACGGCTATGATGGGGACTAACGTTTCTAAATGCAAGCTGCTTATCATAACCCCAAAAGAGTAAGGAGTAAGAAACAAGAGAGTAGTTCCGGCAATATTTTCCCTCAATCTCAATCCCATAAACCAAACTTTGGCAATCATTTGAATCCTCCAAATCTGACATTTTGCCCACATGAACTTCATGCACAGCTCCTTTTGCTGTCATTAGCCACGTTCCACAGATTTTTGTTGTATAGTGTAAATGCTGGTGAATTCATACCATGGCTGATCTTTACCTGAGATACAGTAGCTCCGTGTGGAAGTTGGTGATAGTGAAATATAAACTTGTATCTACGCGCTTGTAATCACTAACCGAAAGTAAAACAAGGAATAACGCTTTTCGAAACTGCTTCTGGCGCACCAGCTTGCTGCATCCCACTTAATGGTGATGTAAAATTCATTTCAAGATCATCGCAAAAATCCCTCTCTGATAACTCTGGAGGGGCCGCCTTATGACGCTGACGCAACAGTGGCAGTACCTGAACCTTACTGTACTAGGAACAGTTTTTACATATTATTTCCTGCGAAAGGTGAGGTCTCGGAAAATCATTTCCAGCCGTCTCTACATTCATTTGAAAGGAACTTGTTCACTCGGTAGCCGAGTACTTACGCCGGTGAATAAACTGAACAACATAAACATAAACGTTAATTATTCGAAAATTCCCGAAAGCAGCGCGGACCGCACAAAATGCCCTCGTGAGCCATATGCAGCCCGCGTGTTTGAGACCCCTGGTGTAAACTGAGTGGGTCCAACATATGCAAGTTTGTTTAGGGGGCATGTTTGACCAGGGGCGTAACAAGGTTAGATGGCGCCCGGTGCAAGAAACAAGCTTGGCGCCTACATGTTGTGACTTTTCGACGCACCCCGTTGTGATTCCGTACCCCCGTGGTGATTTGGCGCCCGGGAAATTGTGCACCCCCTCGTTACACCCTTGTGTACAATTTTCTGCAATTTATAAAATTGCCTTTATCATATTTGTGAATTAGAGCGTTAATTCTAAATAGCTAGATAAATACCTAATATTTTTGGGAAGCAAGCTTAGTGTAAGTAGCGTACAAAAATGCTACCGCAGTCGCACTTGATAGCGTATAATGACATTAAATTCAAACATTTCCATTTTAAATAGTTGTGTAGTAAAAAGTAAACTATCCAAGAACAGTTGTGTCGTCATGATGAGTATTGTGTAGTTTGCAATTTCGTACATGGTTAGCTTATCTTAGCTCAAGGGTCTCAAACACGATACTCATGGGCCGCATGTGGCCCGCGATGCTGTTTGGGAATTTTCAAATAATTTAACATTTACGTTGTCAAGTGCATTGAAAAAAGATGCCGCGAAATAACTGAACCAAAGCTGAATGATACCCAGTGCCGTTTTCGTCCAGGCCGTAGCATTACAGTGCGAATTTTCACTCTCCAGCAAATTTTTGAGAAATCTTGGGAGTATGCCAAAGACGTCTACACATGCTTTGTCGACTTCGAGAAAGCATACGACCGAGTTCATCGTGAAAAGCTTTGGGAAGCGTTGCGTGAGTACGGTGTTGACGGCCGCCTGTTACCGGGTGTCAAGTCACTGCATTCCTGTTCAAACGTTTGTGTCCGTGTCGGGAGAGTTAAATCACGACCGTCCACTGCTGGTTTTGGACTCCGACACGGGTGTGTGCTTTCACCACTTCTATTCATAGTCTATAGACCAGTGATTGTTAACCTTTTTACTACCACGCCTTCCTTAAGTAATTGTCCTTTGTTTCAAACCCCCTAACCAGTGGCGTACGCAGAAAATTTTCATGGGGGGGTTTCATTCAGTCACATATGGTGGTCATTTGTATTTGGTGTTCGCTTTTATGACGTCACAATTTGACGTCATATTCATGTTTCCAAACCAACGTTTTGGTGAAGTTTGTTGACATAATATGCATGTTGGTCTACATGCACTCCCGTTAATTTTTGTACCATTGAACTGAATACAAACTATCAGCCCTCCAGGTTAGGATATTGGAAGAAAATGCACTCAACGCTACGACACAGCAGTTCATAACTGCAAAAATATCAGGCTGCGCGTTAAAACAGAGGAGTAAAAGACACTCATCACCAGGGCCTATGAGAAGGGGATCTAGTAGGAACATTGTTCCGGTGCCCGACAGTTACGGATGGGCCCGAGACTGAAGGAACATTTGACTGTTTGTTACTAACAAGCTCGGAATAATAGCTTTAGTGAAATGAATCCCAGTGATAAAACTGGTTTGGCCTAAAGGATTTGGTAAGCTAGTGTGATGTATTTTAAAGTGAATTGCTGGCAGTGCATTTTCCTGATATGATGTGTTGATAGTTATTAACAGTAATTATTTATTTGAACTTGAATGTTTCCTATTTTGTCGAATTTAAGACATTCACGATTACCGTCTCAGTCTGTCCATTGAACTGAATTTTCCTTTACATTTTTCATTTTCAAACATTTTCATACAAATCTTTGAGAAAAACTCTCTCCAACAAACCAAGAGTTTCAAACTAAGAGATACTCCAAGTTAAATTTTAATGGAATCATGCCAGTATACAATAAAATCTAATCCAACAACAGTAGCCCTCGAATGTTGCGCATACGTTCAAGATAATTAAAAAGTTTAATATTAACAAGTAACTGCAGCGCAGGCAGGGGTGTAACCAGGTTAGATGACGCCCGGGGCAAGAAACAAGCTTGGCGCCCCCTATTCGAACCTGAGGCCTTTCGGAAGCAAATGTGCTGTTGAAAAAAGTACTTGCGACATTGTTGGGACTTTTCGGAGCCCCCATATTGATTTGGCGCCCTGGGAATTGAGCCCTCCTTGCCCCCCTCATTACGCCCTGAGTGCAGGACGCGAGTGCTTATAGCGCACCGCGAAGGTGTGCTGTGCATTTTGCTGATTGTTAAAGTTGTGCCGCAAGCAGATACAGGCTCTAATCGAATGTGAGTTTAGGATTAGCGGACATACCCAGAAATCTGAAGATTTCGAAACCATACAGGAGAAACTAACCATTTACAGTGTAAAGTAGTGGTCGTCGACCTGTGGCCCATGTGGCTATTTATTGTGGCGCGCGGTCAAAAATAAAATCAATAGTCGGTTGACAAAATGTTTCGTTCTGTTCATTTTTGTTATAAAACATGAGCTCATTCAAAGGATACAGTTACACAAGGAGGTCGCACTCTCATTCCACTAGCAGCGTTCAATTCAACCTCGATCGACTCCATTCATCCTGAGACTGCGGCATTTTTTTCTAATTTCTTACTTCATAAAATTTTACTGTGAACATTTAAAAGTCATGTATAAAAATGGTGATATTGTCACATTACTTGAATACCGGTACGCTTCAAAATAATGTTTCATATGATCAATAAACGAGCCTTCTTGTTGAAGTTTGATGCACATTAATTAGCCTCAAGTTTCATTTATTTCAAAATAATTTTGCAAGTCTCA
>Ga0210059_1014984_pt1 | contig 11379 bp, 11 predicted proteins | sample Ectturendosymbi2_FD_188042 | JGI IMG/M metagenome (GOLD analysis project Ga0210059, IMG submission 188042) | Ecteinascidia turbinata endosymbiont from Florida, USA - Sample 2 (SPAdes) (version 2) | ecosystem: Host-associated > Tunicates > Ascidians > Unclassified | place: Key West, Florida... | reverse complement strand
GCAAATCTCTGCGACGAAGGAGCCAAGGAGCATGTACTCTAGGACTCTTCTTGACATATTATTTCTGATTTGAGGACAAACAGTTGCAGATTATAAAATGTTATCTTTTCACCTTTCAATAAATGTCATCATCATTGCGGTATCCTATAAAATCCTGGATTTGTGCCCAATCGCTTTGTTTCAACAATTGTGAAACACCCTGTATATGTAGTATAATTACGCACTGTAGTTACATTCAATTTAATCCAAGCTCACTCAAATCGAAAAACAAGCATAACGTAGAGCCAAGGTCAGGGGTGATGCAATGCATCAATATCTTCGCTTATTGTGGTGAGGGCAACCAAGGTTTCTTTGACACAATACACCAACCGTGAACTATCTGAACAAAATCCTAGCTTTCTGGGAACTGTAGCAAAAAACAAAAAAGGTTGTCAATTTCTGAGAAAAACAAGGAAGTAGCCAATGTTTTGCAAGTAGTGTATGCTTGTGATACAAAGGACTCTCCAGGGCATGATTTTACTATCACCTCGGCAGGGGGGAAAGTTTTTGCAGCCCAAGGTGTAACAACCAATCCTGTCATTGTGAAGGCATACCTGCAATGCATGTCACCAACTGCCACCTTGCACACAAACGAGAATTGCGACAGAAAAGCAAAAGACACGGATGCAGTACCTGTGCAAAGGGTTTTTTCGATAACAGTGCAATCCATATTCACATTCTGGTCGGTTGTCATCATCTTCATCACTTGAGTCTGGTGGTGATGTGTAGTCAGCATCACCAGGATGACTAAATTCTTGAAAGTGCAGTGGATTTCTCCTATAACATGAAGGTCCATAAACACAAGGGTCTCTTACTGACGATCTGTGTGGAGACGAGTTTTCAGAATCTCTATCAATACCACGGGAAAGTTCAGCATCATCTGCTACTGATGCAGGCAATTCTGGATGGTCCTGTACTGCATCACTACAGGTATTCACATCAAGAACCTTTGGGACCGGCTCTTTGCAATGTGTAGTGCTCAAGCATTCTTCTGCAACTGTTGGCAACAAATGTTTTGTGCCAATTAGTGAATGAAAAGTCTGGGAGGATGAGAGCTTTTCAGTAAATTCGCAATTATCATCCAACACTTCTGGAGGGTGTGAAGCTTGGGGAGAAGCACCAATGCTACCTCCCAAGGACACTTCACTTTTTTCCACTGATGTTGTATCAACCTCATGATGGGCAGGTGCATTATTAGCAGTGATGTTAGCAGAAATCATGTTATCTCTATCTTCATCACTGTCTGAATCTAATTTTGCATTAGTTTTTGATGAGCCAGTATCCAATTTAGTCTGTAAATACTTGGTCATCCATAGTGGCAATTGCCTTTTTCTTTTCTCTGGAGTCTTGGAGCATGGCACAGCGAAACCTTTAGGCTTTAGGAATACCTTGCAGAGTTTTTGTGGTGTCACAGGGACAGGTTGTGAAACACTAGGTGCCATTTTATTTGATAAAGTCTGGCATGGCTGCGGTTTTGAGATAGAAATATTATTCCCTTCATTCTTACTTGAACAGTTGTTTGGAAGCACATTCACTTGGTTATGTTCAAATTCAGATCTGTTTTCAAGAGTTAAGTCTTTGGATTGCTGCTCCTTGCTATTATCAGACTTTTTAACAGACAATTGTTCACTGCAAGTATTGTCAGCTATACAAACTTTAAATATGTACTTGTCTTGAAGAAAAGAAAAACAGTCACCATCACTTAACTGCGCAGATCCACCATTACGAAGAGATAATTTCTTCCCAGATTCAGCAAAAGTAACAAAACATGGGTTCATATGAGTTGATTCCAAAGTTAATGTGTTGTCTTTCCACACCAGAAGTGCATGATTTCGAGACACCTTTTTATCTCCAATTCCTAGCAAACTACCACGACCGAGAATAGTTCTTATATCAAACAGTTTGATTTCTCTTTTTGAATCTGTATCTTGACTTTTCAGAGTAACAAAACCATCCATGTTCTTCAAATGGCAGCTAAGGCATAACCTCAAGGCCGAAATTAAAGTATAACATAATCCATATAATTAATCAATGATCAACAAGCACGAATCTACAGAATACAGGCACAATCTGTGAATTTAATTATTGCTAAGACGAACACACTTAGTCAAGCAAAATAATATGTATGCCAGTTTTTTTTTAAGGAAAATGTTAGGTACCTGCTATGGACCTGTAGGAACCTGATTTTCTCTGATTCCAGGGACCCGATGATAATTTTCACTGATTCTAGGGACCCGATTTTCAATTCTAGGAACCCGAATCAGGTCCCTAAAACACCTTAAAAAAACCTGTGTAAACCATAATCAACAACCAAAATGCCACAAAATGCGTTAAGACTGAACAACCAAAACCAAATCTGACATAAGAGAACACTAGCATAGAAGTAGATGGTCATTTTTTAAATTTTGCGAGAAGCTAAGAAGCACTTTCATTAATATTTATGCCACAACGAAACTATGTAAAATAATAGCAATCTAAAAAACATTTACTGTATAATTCACACATTGCAATGCAGCTAGGCCTACACACCAATTAAAAATTTTTATTTCCAATGTCTTTAATTCTGACAAACATGTTTGTTGATTTTAACATTTGATTTAGTAGCCAATATTTAGTTGAGATCAACCCTGCCAAAACCTGATCCAATAGTCTTGTTAACGCAAAAGAAGAGTTGGACTTTTCTACAAGTTGCCATCGCTATTTACACAATGGCTGTGATTCTGTGAAGCAATCACACAACCTTTTGATTAAAAAGTGGATGCTGTACTGCTGACTGAGTTATCAGTAACCTCATAACCACCTTTTGTTGAAAAACATTTACATTGATTGTTGTAAAACATTTTAGATACATACCCTGTCCCATGAAAAAGCAAGAGTGTACATAGGGTCTGGTGAAGAATACCACCTACTGAACTTCGACAAGTGACTTCACTCATGACATCATACTGACATCATGGTTACTTTAATGCTTGGGTTGCACTGGATAAAAACAATTAAATTTAAGCGTGGTGCTGCATTTAAAGTCTGCTGGAGGTTTGTTGAATGGTTGTTTTTATCAATTCTCTGACGTCAACATCTTCTTTTGTTATGATACTAGCACAACGAAATTCGGCATGTGACATCATCAAATTGACCATGATATCACTGTTTATGATGCCCCTTTGCTTGAAGTTCGGTAGGTGGTATTCTTCACTAGAATTGGCGGAACATATTTTTATGATTGAAAATCAGGACTCTTCATAATAACGAGCCTTTTGAGATAAATGTGGTTCACATCTTACTAGAAGTATGCACAGGCCGTAGCCACGGTGGGAAAAAGTATTTGGAGGCAATGCCTCCCAAACTTTTGTTGTGTCCAGAAAAAATTGTTTAGAGCAAGACAACACATAAAAAACACAGTAAAATTATACAGACCATGATGGAGTACCGCCATTGTGTGTGTGTTCCACCAGGCACATAGCACCCCCAAATGGGGTTGAACAGACAGAGGTAAAGACAGATTACAAAAAGGTTTAACAGTAATACAGTAGTGTTGGGTACATGAAAAATAACCAAAATGAGGTTAGTCAGGATGACTGAAAAGGAGAGCGAAACAATACTGCACAGAGGCTTTTCGGAAAGCATAAAAAACATACTGGAGACAATAAAGCTCACAGAAAACACAGACATTCGGAAGGCAATGGCCATTCACTGAAGAGAGGCAAGCGGTGTACCCTCTGACCACGGCCAGAGACAGACACTGGTGGAGCCACTGTCGCTCTCTGGGAACGCCCAAAATGTCGACGAGTGTCTTTGCAAGACAGCTGAAGAAAGGGGCAGTGGACTTGCCGTACACACCAGTGGTTTCGATTGCAACTGGTTGAAAGTAATAATTGTCAAGAAGGTCACTGTATTTCCAGCATTTGTCGGTCTCAGCATAAGTTGCTACACTGCCTGGTAAAGCGGCACTGACTATGTAGTGACTTTCTGCAAAGGTATCCACAACTGTCGCATCCCATACAAGGTTCTTGCCTCTGTACCAAGGGTTCAGGGTCAAACCATTGGGCCTTCTTCTATCTCTTGTCAGGCCAACGGGCTCAAGGACAGAGGGGAGACCAATGCGGGTCAATGATTGTTTGAGGATGGAGTTTATGGCTGAATGTCTGGGGAAGCTGCCCGCATTCTTATTGCAGGAGAGGCCATGAAGCCCCAGCCTGTCATCAAACTTACCACAATGGTAGTCCGTGCTTTCGAAAATGTTGGCACCAGTTTGCAGGGCAATTGCGATTCGGAGCTCATCAGGGCTCAGCAGGTTTCCGACGCTAGCAATTGGGAAGGCTTCTGACCAGGCAGCGGTGTGGTTTTTCTGTACAGTGAGTAGCCGACAGTGGTACCACGGGCTTGGGGTGTCAAGCAGGGCGGCGAGTGAATCTCTGCAAGCGAGATCATCCCAAGTCGATTGTGTTTCCTTTTGTCGTTTTCCATGTTTATTCTTATTGCGGTGTCGAACGCCTCAAGTTCCTCTTTGCACTTGAAGCATGGGGCACTATGCAACAGATATGTGAGTTTAGGGATTGAGAGGCAGTTTTTCAAGATGAAGAATGCCTGATGCGGTTCAATTAGCTCAAGATTTTCAGTAATGCTGTAAAGCACTTTGGTTTTTGCCTTTAAGTGTAGTGGGGCAGATTCCTGATGCAGGGGGGACCCTAGTAACTGCCAATGAAAGGGGTCAGGTATAGAGAGGGATGGGAATTGGTCTTGAAAGTGCTTGCTTGTTTGGGGCTTGTTGATGTCTGTGTGATTGATAAGGTGTAGCGTACATTTAGAATTATTAATCTCCAGGCCAATCAGGATAAACTATCTCTAATCATGGTGACATTGCTGAGCACGGTCTGTGGGTCTCCACCAATACATCCATCATCAAGGTACCAGACGTTAGGTCAGCTTTGATCTTGGATGTTACTTCATGGATGGCAAGGGCTAAGAGGGCTGGGCTGAGGGGGTTACCTTGTTGCACACCGCTGGCCGAATCAAGACTGAAGTTTCCATGAAAGAGGGATGTTTTTGAAGAATAACAGTCCCATATGAAGGAGTAGATTTCTGGGAGGTGTTTTTGAGCTTCTTGAAGAACGGTGTCTCGGCGTATGCTGTTGAAGGCATAAGTTTAACCCTTTCAGTCCTGCGTGCGCCACTTTTCTTGCAGAGCTTTGCAATCCTATAACTCGCCAGGCGATTGAGTTAGAGAGCTGTTCAAACCCGCTACGAATTCAGCAAGTCTTGTAGTCAAAACCGAAAAAAAAAATTTTGTTTTGGTTTGAGCTTTTCTGGGGGGAACGTCACAAGTAGGGGTGGTTTTGGGTTATTTTGGCCATCTTTGCCTGGTCCTGGGCGCTGTCCCAATGGGCCATTTTTTGGACTCAAAAGTTTAGTTGAAAACTAGGTCAAAATCCACGTCTGTAGAGCCTTTGATTGACTTTTTAGTATATAGAGAGTGAAAATTCTGGCTCATAAACCAAAAATTGACCAAAATTTTCCTCGCTCAAAAGTCACTCTTGCAGGCATTCCACCGCAGGCAATAACTCGCCGTCAGATTGAGCTAGAGAGCTGTTCAAACCCTCTGAAGACTCATGAAGATACGTAATTTGCAATAAAAAAAACGTTTCAGTTTAGGATGTCCGTTTTTTTTTAATGCTTATATAATGATAGGATGTTTATGTTATTTTTTGCTGACATCAGCATTTTTGCCCGACCTCCCTTTGAGACCCACAGGAGCCATTTAAATGACACAAAATTTTTTTTGAGTTTAGTTGTTTTTTGGTTACTTTTCGGGACTTTTAGGGGTTCGAACGGGTTTTTAGCGTTCCTGGTTCCAAGATTAGGGCCAAAAAACTTAAAATTAATTTGGGAAATCCCCAAAAAGTGTTGAGAACAGCCCCTTACCAATTAGCTGGTTTTTGGCCCAACTTTTGAACCAGAAATGCTAGAAACTCAATCAAGGGCTCTAATAACCCGTACTCTGCCCTAGAATCCAAAAAACTGCGAGCCAAAATATTGGTGCATGGGATCGGATGATGATATCATATAATTAACCAAAAAACATGCCCCTGTCATGATCCCATTGGCCCAAAACCCCCCAACCAAATTTTGAAAAAAATTTTTTTTATTCTGAACTACGCAACGCCACTAGTCAATGCAGGGTTTGAACAGCTTTCTAGCTCAATCTACTGCCGAGTTATGGCTGGACAAAGTTTGCCCTGAAAGGGCAAATTATGCCTTTACTGAAAAGTTTTGAATTAGGCCCAAAACTGGGTTATTGACCCATTATTTTGGCTACAGATATGTTAGGAAGTCAATCAAGGGCTCTATAGACGCAGATTTTGACCTAGTTTTCAACAAAACTTTGAGCCAAAAGAGTGGGTCAAAGAGTTGGGGCCCAGGGCCGCCCAAAATTTCCAAAACATGCCTTCTTTGTGACGTCACCTCCAGAAATCCCACAACCAAAAACGAAAAACTTGTTTTTTCGATTTTGACTACAAGACTTGCTGAATCCGTGGATGGTTTGGATAGCTCTCTAGCTCAATCACCTGGCGAGTTATAGGATTGCAAAGCTCTGCAAGATTTGGGGCTTTTGCGGGACTGAAAGGGTTAAGGCAGGGGTGTCAAACTCGTTTCAGTTCAGGGGCCAATTCAGGAAAATTTAATCTCAAGCAGACCAATGTAATCACTGTATAACACCCTGGTTATAAGTATTGACAACTTCCAACTGTTTTCATAACTTTAATGCAAAAAAATCTGAAAATGATTATTTGCACATAAAGTTTTCAATTTCCTCACGCAAACAAAAAACGCCTTATTACTGAGAAGGCTGTCAAACTGACGGTGATGGTTTGAATGAAATTAACTGTCCAGACAACCACTTGCATGACGTGGGGTTTTGAGGATTTGCAACACAATGCCTCCTGGTGCGAAATACAGTGAAATGTCCAAAATTCACGTCCTCCACATACAACCTGTACTTTTTATCTAACTTTTGTCGCAACCATTGATGGTGTGCTATCTGTAGCAATACCTACAGCACAGGACCAGTATATTCCCATCCTGTTCGGTACTCCAACGAGAGAGCTGAAAATATCATTGGCTGTTATGGTATCGGTCAAAGGCACCAATCCCAGGAACTCCTCAGTGACAGACAAAGTCTCATCAATGCCACGAATAAATATGGCTTTTTGTGTAACGTCCGAAATGTTCATGCTTTCATCGAGCGCAACCGAAAATATAACAAACGACTTGACTTTTTTCTTCAGTTGGCTGTCTAGATTTGCAGAAATGTCCGAAACCCTCTCTGCCACAGTGTTTCTCGTCAGGCCAATATTAGCAAAAACTTCAGCTTCTCAGAACACACGATTTCTGCAGCCTTTAGGATGCACATCTTCACGATCTCACCCTCACAGTATGGCTTTGATGCTAACGCTATGTCATTAGCAATAACTATAAGGAAGCTAGCCTTCACATCTGCTGCACTTATATCTGGTCTACTGGTAAAAACGGATTGCTGTTTTTTCAAGCCTGCTATCAATTTCTTCACCTTCTCTCTCCTCAGTTGCCCTTGCAAGCCACGGTATCTTTCGGCATGAGGAGTCTCATAGTGGTGTCGAATGTTATATTTTTTCACCATTGAAACCTGCTGTGAACACACCAAACATACAGGTATCCCTTTCACCTCCGCAAAAAAACAGGAAACAGACCAATTGTGTTGGAAAACTCTGCATTTTTTGTCAACTTTTCTGTTTCGATAAAGACATTTTGGTAAACGAGGCTGCCATGGAATAGAGAATAAAGGCTAAACTGAGCAATTTAGGGAAAAACAAAAGCTCAAGTCCGAGCAAGGAATTGCCACAATATAATTTCTTTGTCTCATGTTTTCACAAAAAACTACAAAGAGGTCCTCCCCGTTTTCACTCCAGGTTGACATATTTGAAACAGGAAGTTGCTTGAGCCGGCAGCTTTTATTAACATTACTGTGCATTTTTTGACACTAGAAATCTGGCGATGTCCATTTCAACATTTTTTATGATCCAATGCGCTATTTTCTGCAGTTACTGGTTTTTACCGATTCTCAAATTTGACCCTGTCCAACAGGTTACTGTGCAGTTTATTTTTTGGTCAATAATTGGAATAGAAGCTTTACTTAGCAAATTTTAGTTAAAGTTATACCTAGAACTCCAAAGGTTTTGAAATCGACATCGCTGGAGCTCAAGGTACATTTTTTTCCAAAGTTCTAGTGTTAAACTTTATCAACAGTAGTTGTACTTTTGCATGTTCATACATACCTGTCTGAAAGTTCAAACCGGTGTGAACATGCAAAATGAAATATGCAGAAAATGGAAAAATTTCACGTGAGAAAACAGTGGAAACAATTAAATATAAGCAATTGCGTTAAGGCTTTAAGTAATTGAAATCTAGTCACTAGTTATTAAAGTATGACTGGATATACTTATCAAGCAAGTAAAGTTTTTACTTTACAAAATCATCCTGAGAGCCGGATTCAACCTCGTAACGGGCCGGTTTTGGCCCACGGGCCGTATGTTTGACACCCCTGGGTTAAGGAGAACTTTGTTATTGTGAGGTTGGTCCATGAAGTAGCGGGTGGCGTGGACTGTAGCTTCACACCCCAAGGAGGTGCCTACCCCACTTGGGAGGACAGGATGAGCTTACAGAGCCTTGGGGTGAAGGGTCTCGAGCAGACTTTAGCGACAAGATGTCGGTGGGTGCATCCTACAGCAATGGGTCTGAGGTCTCCGTTACTTTTGCAAAGCCCATGGAGTTGGGCACCATAGAGGAAAGCCCTGAGGTCAGTTGGCAGATGACCATTTGCTAGGTACTTGACTAATTCCGTTAAGCTGGTGAGGAGAGAAGTGCTGGCATCGCCTGCTGTGATGGAGATGCAGTCTTTCAAATGTTTTGGCCGTAGGTCATCTGGGCATACCCCTGAACCATGTGGGAAGGAAGAGATTGCAGCATGTATTTGGGCTGTACTGAAGCAAATTGGTGGGGTGTCAGCATCTGGGGGTGGGCGTAGTTTGAGATCATCTGGGGCTTGGGAGTGTTTTTGTTGAAGGGTGTTGAGAGATTCTTCATTGGGGTTGACAAATGAGCTATTGCCAGATAAAGTTTGAAGGGCGCCTTTGATATTTAAGTGAGATGGTTTCTGGTTTACCAGTCTTTTCATGTTTTTGGCTGGGTCATTGTGGATTTTGGTTGGTGGTGGGGTTGCTTGTCTCGAAGAAGCTTCAGGGACAGGCAGACCATCTGATTCAAGGTATATGTTAATTCTTGATTTGATGGAAGAGCTCAAGGAGACCCCTTGTGATCGGGGGCCTGATGAGAGGACTGAAAGGAGGAACATACCAAACAATGCCAATCAAATAGTGAGTTTGAAAAAATGGCTTTGTTAATGAGTTTGCGAAGTCCTGAGGCAAAAGAAGGGTGTGCTGCCTTGGGGATGTGGTGGATTAAGGTGGTTGACTGATCTTAGGGATTGAATATAAGTGCCAAAGGAAGTGGGGTCAATCATGGGGGTGCTTATAGTTGGGGTTTTTTGGGGATGTGGTGGGTTGAGGACGGGTTGCAGATGTTGCAGTACTAACCAGGAGGAAGTGCTTTGGCATGTTTTCTTGAAATTTTTACGCAAGAGAGGTGAAAGGGCCGATCATACTGTGAACATCGAATTGTCTTTTTTCTCCTTGAACCTGTTGCTGTTTGGCTATGACATGGTAACATTGGGTTGGATCTTGAGAGCTACTAGCCTGTTGCCTGTCTGTTGATAAGTACTGGCTACAGTAAAAAGGTACAGATCCAAACTCAACGACATCATCACCGACAGACACGCCGGCACAACAGTATCATATAGGAGTCATTGCTCACAGGAACTGCACTCAATTACCATTGTTTCTTTGGATTTATCACATGAGCTACATTTGCTATTTTGTCCAGGCACTGCAAAGTATGAAGCAGATCATCATTCATAATTTCACAAGATCAGTAAGGACCACGACTGCCCTGGTGTTGTTGCATCCGATCCATAATGGTGACACCGGAGTTTAAACGAATAGTTTATTAATACTACACACCATGCATTTCAGCACTTACAAAAAAATTTTTCAACTAAAGAAAGCCTAAGATACCTCTGAAACTTATTCAAATAGAATGTTTAGAGCATACAATGAAAACATTTATGTTTTCACCGCACAATGTTTCATTGTAAACACACAATGTTTTCATTGTCAACATACACTAAACATTCAGCAACATTGAACATACAATGTTAGGAGCAAACAATGAAAAAAAATATTTCGCTCTAAAAATGTATTTTACCCCCTGATGAACCCTAAAACCTGGCTGTGGGCCTGAGTATATGTAGCTGATTTAGATTCCTATAGTTAACACACGAACAAAAACTAAAATAATGCATTTTAGCCTACTAAGAAACAAAACAATGTACAAGCAATGGTAAATACTCTCCACGGTTGGTGTAAGCACGGAATCATTGGCAGCATTTTGAACACTTAAACTTAGGAAATCAATTTCATTCAAAATTTAAGCATTTGGTAAATTTACACATGACATTCACCCAATCGCACTTTTCTGTAGACAATACTTTCTTCAAGAAGTATTTTCTCGATTTTATTTTCTTGTAAAATTCACAGCAGCAAAAGTCAGTATTAATTTTACAGGTGATACCACTGAATAGGCTAATAAAGTGTTTCACAACATTCTGCTTCTGTTATCAATATCAGACCACATGTTATTCATTGTAGAAAAAATTCTCACAACGGGAGCTGATGTACCAGGTGCAAGACCATACTGGCCGACTGAATGCCTAACCGGGACTTTTTCTTTAGAACACTGCCCAGTGCCCAGGCAAAGCCTTCAGAACCGGGACGGTCCCAGCCAAAATGAGATGTATGGTAATGGTATACCTGCACTAGACCCCATACATACTGTAGCTATTCACCTGGCAGTATAAAAACTTTGAAACATCTTTATTTCACCCCCCTATCTTACCAGGATGTCATCAAATGACATAGGTGGTGAGAGAACAAATATAATAAAACATAGATATACCCCAGACTGTACAACGGGCAAGGAGACGATTAGATATCGTGCGTGACATAAAGTAGTTAGGCGTGACACACGTGATAAACTTCGGTCGATAATTTAATTTAATTTAATTTATTGTTTGTGAGCAGACACGAAGTCCATAGTATGAACACACACACTCTGCAGAACGCAGGTTGATAAAAACAGACAATACAGAACGTAGTACAAGACATTGAAGCCGGCGAAATCACAGGGTTACAG
>Ga0210059_1014983_pt1 | contig 11379 bp, 9 predicted proteins | sample Ectturendosymbi2_FD_188042 | JGI IMG/M metagenome (GOLD analysis project Ga0210059, IMG submission 188042) | Ecteinascidia turbinata endosymbiont from Florida, USA - Sample 2 (SPAdes) (version 2) | ecosystem: Host-associated > Tunicates > Ascidians > Unclassified | place: Key West, Florida... | reverse complement strand
ACAGTACCAGCCCAAAATTTTTGGGAGGCAAATCTTTTGACTTTAGGCGAGCACAGGCCCGTAACCAGCTTGGGACACTAGGGGTGGCGAAGAGTTTTCTAAGAGGGGCCCAAAGTTTTTAAACTATGTCCAATAGTTTTCAACTATGCTCAATACATTTTTCCAGGGGGGCGAAAACTTTTGTAAGACCCCCTGGTTACCATCCTGGGCGAGCAACAGGATTTTTTAGGATACCGCCGCTCAAAGCACGAAATGACAAAATATGCTAAAAATTTAGGGGGGACATGATCCATGGGCCCCCTGGCTACGCCTATGGTTTGAAACCGTGCATTTGCTTTATACGTTTACAATTAGATGGGGAACACTAATAAACAGTAAGATGCTTCAAGAGGCTATTTTTGTTTTTAAGTGTACCTTTTCATCTGGATGAAAACTTTTCAGCCACTGTAAAGTAAGCAACTGGGGAGAATTTTTGCATCGCCTTTTCTGTTCATCATCACGCAAGCAATGACTTTGATACGAAACAACAACGAATATAGATACAATAAGTCGTACATCACTGAATTCAAGGAAAGCGGCATTTTTTTCCACATCGCTTTTAATGAGATTGATTGTTTTGGCTACTTGCAGCAGACGAACACCGGTTTTGAGATCCCTCAAGACTCCATTGCTCGATATCTTCTCTCCTATGCATAAGTGATATAGATGGTTTCGTAACCGTTCCGTAGTTAACCGGTACTTAACGCTGAACAACGCTTGCGTAAATTGCAGGTCAGTTCAAACGTCTCTTCTATTCTGTAGTGGGTATCACAATTTACTTTCATCAGCATAATCACACGTCTCGAGGTAAAGAAAGAAAATTTTCACCTCCTAAATTGATATGGCAATTTTAGAACAATCATTAGTAGCCGCCGCAATCTGGCTTTTCCCAGTCTTTGCAACGTATTATCCAGAGATTTTGGATCACTGTGCGATTCGCATAGGTCAAAATTTGATAGCCATTTATACAGGTGCTGTTAGCTGATATATGGCTGCTACGTGTGAAAGTGCCTTTGGAAAATAAGGCCTGCAGTTTTTCCAAGGTATTCCATGCCGCTGCTAGGGTTCAAGGCACAAAACTTGAATTTCATACCTCAGCTGATTAAACAATATTTAAAATCTTGAATATGATAAGGTGTTGAAAAAGCATATTCTTAAACTATGAGTTATACTCGAGTACCTATAGCGCTTCTAACATATAATTTTGCTCGATTATCTGAAGACCTATTTTGTCGAACATCGAAACTTTACCGAGAATATCTCCAAGCCACTCAGCCACTTCGACCCGCATAGTTTTGATGTCTCTTTTGTGGATTTTATTGAAATAAGCTTCATGATCTTCCACAAGCAGTACAGTGTCTGGCTGTAGTTGATCAGAAATGTCCGCTTCTGCCATCATCACAGTGAACTACATTTTCAAGATATTGAGGAGGTATTAGAAACTTGCCCACACAGTCCATACAAACAATTAGTTATAACAAATCATGTAACAAATAAGTGGATTCGTGTACATTTAGAAGTATATTTTTTTGTTTAAGTATATAATCGATAATATTCGGTAATATTCGTTGAGTTTATCTTACACATGCTTGCTGAACATCGTTTAATAATTCAATGCCTGATACAGAACTACGCACTAAGCCCCAGCTACAGGCTTCTTTTTTACAATGCGAAGAAAATTATTTACCGTGACCTCGTTTATCGAACATAAGATATTTCGATATACTATCAAACAAATAACCATTGAAGGTTTCAGGGTCTTCGTTGTTGGTCATCTATTTTATTTGATCAAACACTTGAACAGTAAAAGTCTTCAAATCTTTGCGGAATGCTCGAAAAAAATTTTGAGGATAAATCGAATGGCGTGGACGTAAAGAAAGCATGTTTGAAAGTAATATGTCACATGCTTCAAATGGCAAAACATTCCGTCTTCGTCGACGTGTACCATTCTTTCATGATTAACCAAGCAATAAGCAAACCGTATAGATAATAAAAATCACAAAATGTATGGATCTACTCAAGTTAAAGATGTTTCAGATAGTGAAATAACATTTTCCTCTCAAATTTCTACAGAATGTATAATAGTGACAGAATGTAACAATTGCACCACACATAAACGTAGTGAGCCACAAAACCTGGAGGATCTACAGCTTTTTGCCCGAAAAGTATGTTCATGCCCAAAAAGTAAATTAAAAACATTTTTACACTTTAACCTCTCTAAGAAATAAACAGACACACCTAATGCAATTTTCATCTCATTTATACCGGAAACGGCCTAAAACAGACAAAAGTAATTTTAAAAAAGTTGCGATTTCGATACAAACATTCTTCCATGTTTGTAATGATCTTTGTCTCAAAGCAAAATAGTTGTGGGCTGCAGCCCTCCCTGCACCCACATCTCGTACGCCTATGGCAGAGTGTTTCACTTTTCAAACACTGGTTTTTCTTCAGTTTCACAGAAAACTACTTTTTTAGATGGCAAAACAAAGTTTAGAAAAGAGTTTGATAAGATCGGCTAGAAAAGAAATGACATATTGACTGTATCATTGATTAGCCAATGCTTTAAACGTATTTTAAAGGCCTTGCCTAATCTTTCCAATCATTTCCGCTATTCTAGTTTAGCAAGTGACACCTCCGCGATCATGGATTGAGAGACGTGGTAGTCGAGTGATCAAACTACCGCGTAACGTATAGTTGCAGCCGCCCCTCCACTCAGATACAGCAAATTTATGCACACAAAGTAGCCTTTGGAATGCAACAAAGTTTTCGAAGAAAGCTTTTTCATTTTAAGTTTTTCAGAATTTAAAGTTTAATTTTTGAAGACATAAAACTCATTCATTATATGAATGATTAGTTTCAACGCAAAGAAAAAAGTGAAAGTCAAAAACTTCCACAAAAGAACTTCGAACAATGCCGTTAGATTTTAAGAGCAAACTTACTCCAGCCGTACCTTGTTTTCGACAGTAGCCGGTTACGTGAAATTGTTCCTGGAATAAGGGACAAAACGCATGTGACCCCTATACGCTCGTGACTTGTGGTTTTAGTATCCAATACAACAGGTGCGTGGTTTTCCTCAAATTGAACACAATAACTATGTAACTTGAAAACAAATAACCTGTAGCAATAAGCCATTAGTAAGTAGCGATTCAGTCACAATGACCGCTCAAACTTTGGCTTTCTTGTTTTATGGTGGATGTACATCATACGGCTGTTTCTATGATACCACACAAAAAAAACAACAATGTTTAAAGCAAGCTGAGCCCTAAAAGACTGTTTGCAATAGTCAACCATGCTTGGGAAAAATTAAATCCAAGTTTATGTGGAAATATGAAGAACATTCATATAAACCTGCTGGAAAAGTCTCATGCGTTTTGTTTATGTGCTTTCATAACACTTGAGCAAGCACTTCCCGCTTTAGTTTGAAATCCAACCTTCAACCAACTTTCTGTCGTTAAACGAATGTTTTGTCCTCTATCTAGTATCCAGAGCCTGTTCTGCTCACCCGTCTCCATCGCCTTGCAAGGATGGTTTTGTCGACAAACACTCCTTCAGCGGTTACTTTTCAGCTTCGCTGCGCTGAAAAATGTGCGGCGCCCTTCGACGATCGAAGGCGGGGCAAAGTTTCTGTCAGGGAAGAAGCGAACCGTAACTTCGAGGAGAAACGGTCGTTAATGGAAATAGCATAGTTTTTAAGGTGGAAAGCAGTCATTAATGGCTCGGCTGTTTTTCCATAAGCGCACGAGACGGGATCTGGATAGGCGGGTTCTCCCCTAGCAGCGCAAAATTTGTTAAAGTCAGGCAAATCACAGCACTGTTTGTGAACGTTTATCGCATAAAAAGTCATGGTAGACTGTGCAGCGAAAATTGCCGAATTAAGCGTAGAAATTGGTATATGTTGGAGGCGACACTATGAAAACGGCGGGGCTCTGTTGACACGGTTTGGAAAAAATGGATGACATCGAGTTTTTTTATAATTCTTCGCTTTTACAGAAGAAAATCATAAGAAAGCGTGTGAGGTTTCAGACGGTATACATTCAGTTTGCATGATAAATGTCTGCCTCAGCCAATGACAGAATCTGAGGTAGTGATAAGTTTTAGAAACGGTTTCCTCCTTGAACATAATGCCCTCCTGTACGCCAGTGCTCTTTTCCACGCACGGGTAAGATTTTTGTTGGACATTGAACAAATCTACGTAGTTATGCGGAAAAACTATTGCAGATAAATGAAAAACTTTGGGTAAAAAGCTGCTGTATGTTTGATACACTCAGCGGGAAAACAAGCGAATGTACCGCCACGTTAAATGAGCTTCATAAAAGGCCATTGGGCGCTGTCATCTATTCTAGAAAATGGTGCTAAACATTAAAATCTCTTCAACATTATCGACAAAAGACTTAGTTATTTACAAGCTGACTGGCTGACTGAGTTACGCTTGTGACACTTTTCAAATAGCCAACAAAGGTTGCAAGACTGCAATTTTTCAGAGTTCCCTAAAACTTATGCTGAAACAGTTCCTACAAACAAACTGTTTGAAAACTTGTTTCGACTATAAACAGATCAGTGGTTCTCAAAGTTTTTCTTATATTCCCCTCTTACAAACCAAATACTGTCAATTCCTCCCAAAAAATCACAAAAAAGGCAATGCAACAATTTTACGCTACCTACTGTGAAAATATAATAGACGATTATGAACCAAACACTCTTGTATGACGTCAGTCACACTGCATTTAAAGCAGCTTGTCCTTGTGTACTGTAGACCTTGCGTAGACTTTCCCATCTAAACCAACCTCGTTGTGCAGTTTTTTATGTGTTGAATAAACAAATAATAAAAACTTAAGGTTTTTTCATCCACAGCTTTTCCTCCCCAATTCCTCCCTGGAACAAATTTCCTCCCAGGCATTAAACTGTCGTTCTTTTCGTAGTCCTCTTTCATGACAATTTTGTTAATTTTTCGCATGACACATTATGTCAAATGAAATTAGCAAACCGGAAGTGTTGCATTTGGAAATGCTGATCTGAAAGCATTTACAGCTGCATTCTCAAAATCTACCTGTATTCTCTCAGAAGCCAAAATAATCATTCTTTTTATTTCATTCAGCATGCGATCAAACACAACTTGAATCTTGTTCTGTACAAGGCAGTAAATGGCTGCAGGATTTATGCGACGAGCGAGTTTGAAACGTACTGTGTACCATTGAAAAAATATGTATTGTGTACAAATATGCGTGTTGATCTGTCGAGTGATAAAGAGTCTAAGCTAAGGGATTAAATGTCTAGGTGTTTAACTGTCTGCGTGATTAACTATCTAGTGATGAAATGTCAGTGATTAATTGTCACGTGATGGAATGACGCGTGATTAAATGTCTGTACACCAGTTAAAGCGGCAGCTTATGTATAAGAAGTGAGGTAAGTCATTTCGAAAGTGTTGAGTCTGCCAGAAGGAAGTTAGTCAGCTGGTGCATCTGATGAGTCTTACGACCACCAAAATTAAAAATTTGCTGGAACCATTGGACGGACAAAGAATCCTGCCACTTGGCCAGGTGTCATGAATCGGAATGTTAGGGGCTATTTAATCCAAATATAGGACCGTCCACAATCACAACAGAATTTTCGCCAGAAACGAGAGTGATAGGACGGTTTTAGTTTCACTGCAAAGGAGATCTGCCAAATGGTGAAACGGTACGTCATCCATGTCTCGGCGTCCACCTTTCGGGCCTAGATTTTTCACATCACTTACTTTATGACTCGATTCTCCCCTAAAATTTTTCTGCACTCAGTGGGGCCCCGGAAAAGTACTTCCAATCGGACCCTGCACTTGCTAAAGCCAGCCCTGTCCATGTTTGTATATTTACAATAAAACTGCGTCATGAGTTTGCATTCAATTTATCATGAAAATCCCGCAAAATCAATTCGCTGGCCAACACAATTTTTGGTGCTCAAGGTTTTAGAGCTGACTTAGACTAACTCTGGGTCGCTAATTTAAAAAATGCAGTCCGTTATTTTCTATCAGGTCAACTTTTTAAGTTATTTAAGAATTTCGATTTTTGTGAAGGCCTTGGTGAATGGTTTAGCTCTACTCTTAGACTTCCCTGTGACATCACAGATTTCAATTCATGTGCTATCTGTGGCATGTCTAAAAATATTATCCATTGTTTGTTTGTGACATCATAAATGGTGAAGTAGGCTACTGTACATTATGTTTAATTGCTTGCACAATGCACGACTGCAGGTCCTCTCTTTTATTCTAGTTGGTGACTTAAAACTCATCAATATTACAGGTTGCTTAAGTTTATAAGAATCTTGATTATGGCTACATCATCAAGAAGACGCTGTTTCAATGAACCAAATGTTTCTGCTATATCTGGGGCGAATACACTTTACAGCATAACAGGAAAACAATCAGTGATTTTGTAAAGCGTGCTTATCTTGCCTACTTCAAAGTGATGCTGGGTGATCAAGAAAAGCCTTGGGCACCCCACATTGTGTGCAAACCTTGTGCAGAACATTTACGGCAATGGACAAACAAAAGTAGAAAAAGCCTACGGTTTGCTATTCCAATGGTGTGGCGAGAGCCTCAAGATCACTGCAACGGCTGCTATTTTTGTGCAGTGAAAACTAAAGGCATCAGTAGGAAGAATAGGAACTCCTTGACATATCCAAACTTAGACTTTGCAATCAGGCGAGTTCCACACAGTGAAGAACTTCCTGTTCCAGTTTTTGAAGGCTTGCCACAACTGGAATCTTCTTTGTCCAGTGAAGAGGAGGACGTTTCAATTGACAGTGATAATACCCTACTAGCATATAGCGATTTCCCCAATCTCTTTTATCCCCGCAACTCTTTTCCCAAGGAGAGCTTAACGACTTGGCAAGAGATTTGAATCTTTCTAAGGAGTCTTCTGAGCTGCTGGCTTCAAGGCTTAAAGAAAAAATCTTTTAAAACCGAGTACTCTCATCACCTTTTACCAGAAACGTCATGAAGAATTCTTGCCATATTTCACCCAAGAAAATGAGATTGTGCACAGTAACAACGTTGAAGGTCTTCTAAAAAAGCTCGGAGTCTTTGAATATAATCCTAACGATTGGCGACTTTTCATTGATAGCTGTAAAAGAAGTTTGAAATGTGTTCTTCTGCATAATGGTAGCGCTTTTGGATCTAATCCCCTTGGGCATTCAACAACTCACAAAGAAAAATATAGCGAAATTAAATTTGTAGGGCCTACTGGAAAAATATTCATACTATGAACACAACTGGATCATTTGTGTTGATTTAAAAATGGTTGGATTTCTACTTGGTTTGGTTTGCAGTGTGGTTATTCGAAGTTCCCATGCTTTCTATGCTTGTGGGACAGCAGAGCTAGAGCCCAGCACTGGATAAAACAAGATTGGCCTGTAAGAGAAGAATTGGTGCCTGGTGAGAAAAATGTTCAAGCTCACCCTCTGGTGGAAAGATCTAAAATCATTTTACCTCCCCTTCATATCAAGTTGGGGATCATGAAACAATTTGTAAAAGCACTCAACAAGGATGGTGATTGTTTCAAATATATTTGCACCAAATTTCCGGGATCAACGATAGAAAAATTGAAAGCTGTATTTTTGATGGCCCTCAGATAAGAACACTAATAAATGATTGTGACTTTCTAAATTCCATAAATTAAAAAGAATCCTGTGCTTGGAGTGCCTTTGTGGAAACTGTCAAGAATTTTTTGGGAAATAGAAGAGTAGTCAACTACAAAGGGATTGTGGCCAAGTTACTAAGCACTTTACAAGATATGGTTGCTAACATGAGTATCAAGCTTCACGTCCTATACAGTCATCTTGACCGCTTCCCCGAAAATCTTGGTGATCTGAGTGATGAGCAAGGGGAGCGGTTTCATCAGGATATTAGTCAAATGGAAGTAAGGTATCAAGGGAGGTGGGATGCTGCCATGCTAGCTGACTATTGTTGGTCAATTAAACGTGACGATGCTTTTACCATTCATTCTCGGAGATCATTAAAACTGAAATTAATGGCTGACATTTGACCATTTTAAAGGATTCCATTGTCAGTATGCTTGCTTAAACTCACTGATTTGGCTTGTTATTGGTAGATCCAAAAATATAAATATGCAATTGTGTTCATACAAAACCATTTCATCATTTTGCAGTAAACACCGCCTAAGCTCATTTTGTCACTGTGGTGGGTGCATCATAGCAGGAAAACTAGACCTGATAGAGAAAAACTGACTTCAGTTTTGAAGTCAGCGCCCCAAAATTAGGTAAAAACAGTTGAAACATCTTTGGCACCAAGAAAAAAAATTTTTTGTCAGCGAGTGATCTAACAATTAGCGGTTATTATCCGGTTAACCGGTTAGCTAAAATACAAATATCCGGATAGTAAAAATTATTGATATCCCAACTAATCCTACTCATCATGGTGTAGATCAGTGGTTCTTAACCGGGGGGCGTCAAGCAATTTCCAGGGGGGCGCGAGCCCTTGCATGCTCTACAACATGGAAAGTTTTGAACGGGAATGTGTCCCTTCCAAACGTGGCTTTCTGCAATGTGACCGTACACCTGCATGATACTAACTTTCTACAGTACTCCATCTGTGTGCTTCTATGATGTGACGATGTATATTTATGACGATTCAACTGCACTTGAGCTACACTCTTGTAGAATGTGGGACTAAAATTTTTAATGCGGTTTAGCAGCTACAGGCCACCATACGATGTGGACCTCTCAGCCAAAAATAGATTTAACTTTGCTTTCTGCCCATCCCAATGGCGGCACTCAGCTGTCTCGGAACCGTGGTGTTTTTCATTCACACTAAGCGGCGCGGAGTAAGTGTTTAAGGCTACAAATAAACATAACATTTGTATTGGAATATCCGATTTATGCGTTTAACCGTACAATGTTTTTCACGTATGAATGGTTTTCGTTTGAGATTCTGGAATCTTATGCGAAAACGTGGTTATAGCTTTTAACCGATATACAATTAGTAGGAGTAATCTGTGTTCATTCTGCGAAAGTGTGCGGATGCAAAGCTATGCAGAGTGAATAAAACAAACAAAGAATTTACAAAAGTTAGCATAAGTCTGAAACAAGCAACTGCAGCACAATTATGCGAGCTAGAGTGGGAACATGCATATCTGTGAGTACCGGTAAATCTTGCGCAATGTCGCCTAAAAAAAGCGTTTTCCATTTAATGCTGCAAGCTGCAAATCAGTGTTGCACCAAATATTGACGAAAATTGTCAAGTAATCAGTAGCCTATAATTTTGGGTACAGGGCTCTAAAAAACAAGCCGTAGCGAGCAGTCATCAGGTTCAATGCAGCATTCCTATACCTCTGAAGCCGTACATTTAAAAATAAGCACCTCTTTCTTGAACGATGCAGCAAGTCTAACAACGTATGGTTACATGCTTTTATACAGTCAAATTGTTTATAATCGTCTATATTCTTTGAACACTACAACCGCATTTTCTTTGCGATTGGGTGCTAGGGCGTCAGTGCTTGTATGAGGGCGTGTGCATGCCACAATACTTTTGTACGCTACTTGGCCTTGACCAGGGTTGGACTCAGGGTGAGCCAAGGATGTAGTGCTAACAAAAAAGGTGTTAGAACGCATTCAAAAAATAGCCATTTTAAAACTGTTTCAAACTCATTTTAAAGCAAAACGTGAAAAAGGTGTGGGAACACCGTTCCTACGCGTTCCCACCCCACCACAACCCTGGGGTTGGCGAACAATAGTGTTAAGAATGTGTTTGTAAGTAACCCTGTTGTTCTATCTCCGAACTCGCCATTATTCGTTCTGTTGTGTCTGTTTTTATCAATCTGCATTGTGCTGACTCTGTGTTTGTAGGCTACTGTACGGACTTCGTGTCTGTTACAAAACATCAAAATTAAAAAAGTGAATGCATTTACCAAGAAATAGATTTGTTTCTACAACTTGAGGAAAACTACTGCAGGGGGGCGTGGTGAAGAAAAGATTAAGAACCACTGGTGGAGATTTTTAAAGGCTATCGCTTTACTTGGTTGACGAGGTTCAAGCAAAATTGCATGTGGAAATATTTTCCTAACAGATCTTGTTTGCAAGTGAGCACAGATTGCCTTACTACACAAGAAGTTGAGGAGGCTAGGCATGATATTGTGCGACTCGTTCAGAGACAAGCATTTTACGATGTCTTGCAAAGCTTGGATGATTCAGAGACCTTTCCCAACGTCAGCAAAAAGGTTCCAGCTTGGGCAAGTGTGCATTGAGTTCATTGAGAAAATTGCGACCAATCTTGGTTCGTGGTATTATGCGCGCAAGTGGACGTCTGCAGTCCGTGTTAAAGGCTGTTGGGTCCCCCACCAAAAAATCCAGATGGGGCCCTTTAATTTAGGCAGCAAGCATTTAGGCAGATGCGTTCTTTTTCGAGCCAGTTGCAAATTAGCCCCTTGAGCAGCGCTATTTCAAAACCTAACTAAGCTAAACTAATAATGTACAACTTAGGAGAAAATAACTTTAATGAACTGCCAATGCAACATAAGTGAAAACTAACTTTATCACTTGTTAGTTGTTATCATCAATAAAGCGAAACAAATATCTCTTCTTGTGATGTGATAGGAAATTATTCATGATGTAATTTACCTGTTTGATGTAGTTGCCGTACTTGCATCAACTATAGTGTGCGACAGGGCTGTGCAACCTGCGGCCCGCGGGCCAAATGCAATACAACAAAGTGGATATTTATGCCGGTCACTAGTACTAGACAGCCTGTGTGAAACAAAGGCGCGGCCCGCGGTCTAATCTGTTTAATTACGTTTGACCCTTCAGTAATAAAGGTTGCACACCCCTGGTATACGACAATATGTGAAACCGGCAGTCTCATTAATGCTTGTGATTTGCATCCCGACGATCCCACAGAGCACCGGGTGGTCGCTGTACAGCCTCATCATTTTGATAGCCAGTCAGTGTAATCAACTTGGTACTTTCACCAAAAGCTGATAGGTGGAAGCTGTGCGTAGAACTAACTGCTTCCCAACACTCCCTCTGCCTTCACTTCTAATAAGAACGGATTTATTGGAATCTGACACCATCCATCTTCAGCATGACATATAGCAAGTGAGATTAAATCTGAAGAGACTTTTTAACATTGAGCAAGTGAGGGTTAAACTTACCGAGATTAGCCCTGGTTTTTCTGGTCGAAACTTTGAATTAGACTGTCCTAAAACAGTCTTCACAGACATATATACAATAAACTGACACAACAGCCTTCCTTCGTTTCAACTTTACATAACCTGTCTTAAGCAGCTTTCACGAAAACGTTTTTAACGTTGAACTAGAAACCTAGTCTCTCTATCTGTACGCATCTACAAAGCG
>Ga0210059_1014980_pt1 | contig 11381 bp, 5 predicted proteins | sample Ectturendosymbi2_FD_188042 | JGI IMG/M metagenome (GOLD analysis project Ga0210059, IMG submission 188042) | Ecteinascidia turbinata endosymbiont from Florida, USA - Sample 2 (SPAdes) (version 2) | ecosystem: Host-associated > Tunicates > Ascidians > Unclassified | place: Key West, Florida... | reverse complement strand
CCTACTGCCACTCACTTGCCGCATACACTGCCTTGGGTTTGTAGAGGGAGATACAGCAGTATCTCGGTATATTTAGCGCTAATTTTCATTCCAGCTCGCTCTCACCAGGGCTGTGGAGTCGGAGTCGGAAGGATTTTCACCCTGAGGAGTCGGAGTCGTAGAAAATTTTAACGACTCCGACTCCGGGCAGACCTTTTGCTCATCAGTTGTTAATGTTTGTGTCACAAACGTGAGTAAGCGTCACACTTGGCAATTCAAGAAGCTTGACGCTTCAACAAGAGATGATCATGGCTATTCAGACAGGCGGCAGCACACTAACTTGCATACCTTCACTCAGGGGCCATTCCGGATCAGCAGCGTCCCTTGGCCTCATCACGCAACCTACACTTTGTGAATGCAACCGTTCGGGGCTTGTATCACTGAAAATTCCATTTTCTCATTCTGGTTGGCACTATCGTTGCTCCGTGACGTTGGCAATATTGTGACGGGCGTCACAATTTGGATGGGTTTATTGTAGTTTGTTAAAGTTTTGTGCCTAAAAAGTGTTACAATTGCATCGCAGACTGGGAGATGTTGTTTACAAAGTGTGTGAACGTTCGCCAACCAAAATTCGTTACAGGAAAGCGTTGTGCTTGATGAAAAGCTTGTGACGTAAGATTTTCCGGCAAGCGATAGTTTTGCAACTTTTAAAAACGCTTGTTACATTAATCACGTCCTCTTCTAACAACGCTCGTTTCGAATAAGGAGCTTTCTGCAGGAAGTCTGCCTTCGAATCGCCGCACCTTTTGTTCTGGTATCAATTTAATTTTTAACTGTGAAGTGATCAAAACAGGACGTTCTGATTGGTGGTAATATTTCGGGAGGCCTTTAGGCCGTGCACCGTTGACAATAAAACACGATGCAAAAATAGAAAGCTTCTTCAGAATGAAGTCAACAGCAAAACAGGAAAACAAATTTTACTTTTAAAGGAACAGTTACATCCACAAAATGTGTGTGGACCCATTGCCCCCTGGGTCCACAACAAGTGGTGGAGATGCGGGACAGAATCAAAAAATAGAGGGCACATCTTGCCAAAAAATAGGGGGCAGAACTTGTCGAAAAATACGGGGAAGTTCAGATAAACAACGGTGAGAAAGCTTCGAAAGTTGTTACGTTCAGCAAACTGACAGCTCTGTGAAGAAAGTGCATATTTTGAATCTTACCATAAATGTGAAAAACTATCTGAAAACAACCAGGAAAGAGTAACTCATCAACTTCAGTTGCGCGACTGCCTTGTTGGATAATCAAAAACGCAGAAGTATCGGAATCCAGCGATTTGTCTTCGGCAGACATTTTTATTTGATGAGAGCAGAGCAGGCCACTCCCTTTGCTGCAGATTTGCAAATAATAGACTTTTCCCTAACAGCCCTGAGTCAGTGTCGAAACTGTGGAGATACGATTGATGCAAAAATATATGTTGTTTGTCGTGGTCGGTAGCAACACGGAAGATTGCGCGACACGTTGATGAGATCACAATGGTTGAGAAGATGGATCCTGCAACGCGAGCCTGTTCAACTAGAGATGCCTCACTCACGGGAGAGATTTCGTCGTACATTCCTCCATGGAAGCTTGTTTTGTTCCTGTTGAAACAGTCACCCCGACACTGAAGTCAGATGGTGCCCAAAAAAACTTTAGCTTTTGCTGTTGTGCGCTAACTTGCATATGAAATTCGAACGAACTCGTTTGCTCAAAGATAGAACAAAGAACATTCGAACTCGAATGAATTGTTACGAGTACAGAGAGTTGCAGTCGTCACAATAAGAAGATGAGTCCGCATTGATATGGTCTTAAGAAACCTGATATGCCCGCAGTTAAACCACATGATAATTTTGTTTAAACGCACCATTTAAAAAGTATAGCATCAACGCCTTTAACACGTTTTTCAAACAACAGGTGAGTATTATTGTGACGGGCGTCACAATTTGGATGGGTTTATTGTAGTTTGTTAAATTTTTGTGCCTAAAAAGTGTTGCAATTGCATTGCAGACTGGAAGATGTTGTTTGCAAAGTGTGTGAACGTTCGCCAACCAAAATTCGTGACAGGAAGACGTTGTGCTTGATGAAAAGCTTGTGACGTAAGATTTTCCGGCAAGCGATACCTGCACCGCAGCTTTGCAAGTTTTAAAAACGCTTGTTACGTTAATCACGTCCTCTTCTAACAACGCTCGTTTCAAATAAGGAGCTTTCTGCAGGAAGTCTGCCTTCGAATCGCCGTACCTTTTGTTCTGGTATCAATTTAATTTTTAACTGTGAAGTGATCAAAACAGGACGTTCTGATTGGTGGTAATATTTCGGGAGGCCTTTTGGCCGTGCACCGTTGACAATAAAACACGATGCAAAAATAGAAAGCTTCTTCAAAATGAAGTCAACAGCAAAACAGGAAAACAAATTTAACTTTAAAAGGAACAGTTACATCCACAAAATGTGTGTGGATCCATTGCCCCCTGGGTCCACAGCAGCAACGCAACAATGAATGAGAGTTCTCATTGGAGCTCGTCCATTGCTACGTAACGCTCGTCACAGTACAATGATAACGCCAGTGAATCCTGCACGTCTTAGGCTCATTCATATTAGCCCGAGTTACCAGACAGTTTATCGTTCGTTTGAAATTATTCTGGAATGGGTACTGTCTATTGGATTGGAATTCAAATCCAATGTTCTATGCAAACCCATTGCTTCAATAAAACATTCAATCTGATATTATTTAAATTGAAAAAATACGCAATTGCAGAGGGCAGCTCGGGCTCCAATGGATGAGCCCGAGTAATGAGCGAGCGAATGTATTCGAGAGAGCCGTTGTTGCGAACGATATTTTTTGATTCACGTCACCCGCAAATTGCACGTGGAAAGCCAACATGAAACGAAAATATATGAACACTGACAATGCCCAATGGAAAGAGCCAGAGTTAACAACCTGAATCAGTGAAGTGGGTGGTAACACAAACATGCAAAGCATACAAGCTCGTGTTCTACAATACAAAGCGTAGTCGAAGGCTCGGGTTGATCCGGAGTTCTGGAATCGCCACTGCTGACACATGATTTAAATGTTTTTGCACAAAGACTTTTCCCCGCAAACACGTGCTGGCGTTGGTTGACTTGTCAACACTCGGCATTCCACAGACCGACTCGATTTGAATGAGTAAGCGGCAACTAAAAAAACGCACTGTGACCTTAATGCCCAGTAAAATAGACACTCGGATTTCGTTGCGTTGTCAGGTAACCTTGCACTTTATTGCATGGCATCGGCGAAGCACGATGACTGTCTGATCGCAAACGATAATCCCGACCTATGGTTTCTGGTCACACTTCTCCTACTGGTTCGCAACGACTTTATCCAATTAGTTGAAGACGACACACCAGCTTCGCGTGGTCTTCTACGTACAGGAGCAAACTTCTTTAAAACGTTAAACAGACAAAATAAGTTTCTTAAAACAAACAAATATTCATTAAAACGTGCAAATGAATTTCGGTTCTTTTGTTGTACAATTTCAATCGTATTTGCTTGGAAGTCCTATCGCAACAATTTTGTGTTAAAAAATCCATGTTGACTAATTCTCAAACCTTGCAAGTTTGTTATACCTAAGTGGAAGCAGGGTAGTTTGAAGTATTTAGATAACGAAGAGAAAAGTGAATGCTCCCAAGTGGTTAAGCTAAAACTTAAACTAATTTGTTTTACTTTCTTGGTTGGTAGTTTGTGGAATTGTCCTGTATAGGAGCTTACTTGTAACATGTTCATTTGGCCATCTAAGGAAAAATATAGCGACACATGTACGTTCAACAGAGCTGAAGCTTGACAGTGTTTGACCATATAAAGTTGTTTCAATGAAGTCATTTGAGAGAGTATGCCCGAGCGAGTTTATCAACTGCGATGCGCCATATGTGCACATGCTCACCGGTAGAATGCATACATTTTTCAATTTTACTTGCTTACTGATATCGTTTGCAAGGTATCTGCTTTAAAATCGATTATTTATCAGTCTTCTCTAATAATTTTTATTGTGTTTTTTTAGATAAGTACTTTTTTCTGTAAAATTAAAAGACTAACTTCTGCTTGACCGCATTTTGCAAAAGTGAGGGATGAAAATGCATTTACATCGATTTAAAACAAGCTTCTGTATTCCTGGAAAGTGCAAGTAGGGTTTATGAATTCATTTGAAAAAAATTATCACTTAAGTAACTAATAAAGCTAAAGGTCGGAGTCGGTCTGGAGTCGGAGTCGGATAATCGCAATTGCCCGGAGTCCGATGACGGGATTTCCGACTCCACAGCCCTGGCTCTCACGCAGCTGAAAACCTATCGAATGCATGCTGAAGACTGTTGAGAAGATGCTAGCAGTACCAAATCGTCTGGGAAAAGTAAATGTTTGAACCCGCACCTCCCGACTGTGACACCCTCGTCGACTCGGCTGTGACTGTCTATCCAATTCACGAAGACTAGTGGTTCTCAACCCCTGTTCTGAGGGCCGTATTCGGCTCCCAGGCACTCTTTGTGCGGCCCTCAGCAATCTATCAATAAAACGTCTAATATTTTGCATAATAGACTTCGTTCTGTTAATTGAAAAAAAAAACGTCTAAATTAAACTGTGTTAAAAAAATTTAATGAGACTTTCCAACGAAATCGTAGGTCTGGATTTGGCTCCCTTCAGCGAAAAGGTTGAGAACCACTGATGTTAACTATGAAAAAGAGCAGTGACAGCACACACCCTTTGCGGACTCCAATGGTGTACGGTCGTGATGTAACTCTGCCAACACGGACACACGTCTGAGGAAGAATAGAGTGACTTGGCGCCCAGCAACAGGCAGCCGTCAATGCCGCACTTGCGCAACACTCCCCAAAGTTTTTCAGAAGGAACCCGGTCATATGCTTTCTTGAGGTCGACAAAGCATGTGAAGACGTCTTCAGCATACTCCCAAGACTTCTCAAAATATTGCTGGAGAATGAAATGTGGCCTTTATTGCTGTGGCTGGGACGAAACCGCACTGGGTAATCATTCAGGTTTGATTCAAATATTTTGCGGTGTCCTTTTTCAAGGCACTTGTCAACGTACTTATTTAGAAATTCCCAAAAAGCATTGCAGGCTTCACAAAAGGTTCTCACGGGCCACATGCGACACGCGGGCCGCATGTTTGAGACCCCTGAATTAAAGCAAAATGATAGCAATTCTAATCTGATTTGTTGAATGCTTCAGTGCTCTAATTTTAGTTGTAATCTAATTTCCGATTTTGCCAAAAATGCTAATTTGTCCAACGGAATTATATGAAGATGAAATGAGAATCAATCCTTGTGCAAGGAAAGTGCAACAAAATGGTCACAAGTGCCATGCTGCCATACCATCACTTGGAGCAGAAAAAAAAACAATGTAAACTCGATAAATTTCTTTTCTTGTTCACAGCTGCAGTACAAACTATGTGGCCTTATCAATGATTGTTATTAAGTCACATTGCCTATCCCTTCACACGCAGAAGTCACAGTAGTCATCTCATCTCTAATCTTGGCATAGTCATATGAATCTTCGCTATTCTCATGCTTATCAGAATGAATCAGGATTTGGGCATGGATTGAACTTGGATTAAATTTGCTTTAAATGATGTGAGTAAATGTAATTCTAATTTTAGTTCAATTTCTGTTTTCCATAAATCTGCAAATTTTAATTCAAATCCAATTTGTGATCACTGAGTTAGCTCTAATTTTAATTATAATCTAATTTAGAAATTATCCAAGTCTGATCCAATGTATCGGCAAACTTTTGTTTTGGTGGCCCAAACCATCCTTTCAGTTGTATTTTAAGGCCCGTGCTTATTCTTGAAGGCTCAATTTTAAACTTATGCTGTATTCAGTTGCCTGTTACATAACAATGCTTTGTTTATATATATCATAAACCATATAACGACAACAGCATATATGTTGTTAACGTCAATCAATATTCCATATTTGTTACAGTGTCCAATGTTTCAGCCCACACAACTGGCACAAGACTTTGTCTCTAACGTAACATGTGGCCCACAACAAAGTATTGGGCCACAGTAAAAAGTAGAGATAGACCGATATTTGGGTTTTGCCGATATATCGGTATCAGCCAAAATGGTCAATCTTATCAGCCTCAGTAGGTATTTGACGAAACGCTGTTATATTTCTCACCCATGCAGACAACTTGTGCAAGAAAGCACAACAACGCAGATCAAGGCAGTTATCTTGCAGCAACACTAGCAGGTGCATTTTCATAAGCAAGCAGACAAGATGAACCATGGAGCACGTGTCGGCCATCGCAGCCGAAACAAAGCATCATCATTAATCAATCAGATTAATTAAAAACCATAGCAAAATATTGAAGTTGCTACAATTTGAAAATTTTTAACTCATAAATCCTGATTTTTGAAGTTTTTGAAAAAAAGCTAAGGCATAAAATACATAATTATTTTGATAATGAATCAGAAAATAAAATTTAAAAATATCGGTTATTGGCTATTGGTCCATGAATGGCTGATACATTGGTATTGTCATTGGCCCCCAAAAAGCCATATCTCAGTTGTTCTCTATTAAAGAGTACTAAAAGGCCCACAGTTGGCCCAAAGTTTGTCGGCTACTATATTAGATCATGATTTCTGTTCTCAAGTCAGTGTTGAAAACAATTTTAGGTGTCAAAATTAATTACTTTTGTGGAGGCTTCCTTAGATCAGTGCATTTATACAAACAACTTTTTTTGCATTTTAATACAATGTTAGTTAAAAACCCACAGTTGTTTGAAGCTCATCAATTTGACTGTTGGTTTGTTGTACAGATGACTCAAACTTGTGTCATACATATCGTGTAATTATTAGGGTCAGTTTTTATGATCTAAAAAGCTTGATAATATCACTTTGTTTTTCAGAAAATATGACTTTATATGACCAAACCAAAATGACTGAGCTAGAACTTGCTGCGACTGTGCACAGAAACATTACCAGCGAAAATAGCCATAAGAGATGGCAGCCCCATGGCTTGTTGAAGCCCCACTAAAATAAACAGCTCAAAACATGGGCAAAACATATAGTTTCGTTTGAAGCAAATCGAACATTCATGAACAGTGATTTGCTTCTTTGGGGCAGCAAGAACATGCGTTTTTAGAAGGAAGCACATTACATTTCATCCAAATAACTTGATTCAACTATGTCTTTGCCAACATTTGTAGGGTGCTGAAATGAGTTCAATTTGTAGGTTACGCTTATAGACCTAGCGGTATGGTAGTTTCACCTGATATTTTGAGTTTGTTTTAATGGTTTCCTTATTAAATTAACTTGAAAATATGCAAAATATGACTTCATGACCTAACATGAAAATATGACTTGATAACTTAGGTTATAGACCTCATAGTGATGCGATTTTTGTTCTGAAATTCGTTTCATAGCTTCCTGATTCAAAGAAAAAAAAAGACTTAGTGATTTTAAAGTAATTATAGTGTCTCATCTGGTTGTGGAAGTACATTTTGGCATGTGATGATCACACTTAAAATGTTCAAATCTTGCCATTGCACAACAAAAAAACAGAACTTGTTGAAATTCACATATTTTCTACAGACCTTTTGACCCTGCTTTGGATCCAGTTTGGGGCCCCCCTGGTGTTTGGGATCATCAACCTGGGGGCAGACCTATGTTTCACCCCCGTGATGACTGGGGTCAGGACAGAGGAATGGGACAGCCCATGGATATGGACAAGCCTGGTGCTAGAATGCTAACCTTCAAACAGTGGCTGAACATGCAAGTATGTTAGCATTTTTCTGTGTTAATGGTGGCTTCCAGCGTGTTACTTTGCTGCGATTTCTACATTTGTTTGCTTTTGCTTCAGTCAAGTAGTTCGTCCATTTTATCTAAATTAGCAAAATATTCATTTGGATTGTTTTTAGAAATAACTTATGAATTTCAACTTGTGCAGTTGACTATTCTGAATTTCCGCGAGTATTGAGCGTTGAATTAAGTTCGATTTTGTATGCCGCTGTCCGCTTGTTGTGGCTGGTCGCATTCACGAGGAACTCGATCTACGGTTGTGTTTCATGCTCAGCGCAATCGAAATGCGGCAGATACGGTGTGACCACTGACCAGTTTTCGAGAGAAATTAAGTGGGAATTTTTGCATGTTCTAAACCAGTGTTTCCCAACCCGAGTCCGCGGATTCATTTGAGTCCGCGGAAAGCTCTGGATGAGTCCGCAAGCACGTTGATTATTACAAAAAAAATTTGTTGTATTGCGCAAAATTTGCTGGTTAACCCGTTAGCTTGTGAACTACATTTTCACTAACCATTTCTTCAGTGTGTAATTAAAACGTGCCTTGCATTTTATCCGAACTCTTCTCGTGCTGTCGCGATAATCAATCGTACAAACAATGCATGCCACGTGCAGGCAAACCAAGAGATTTATTCGCGTTATTCGTAGTTGCGATGGCAAAACGATAATTCCGCCAGTACGAAAGTTATTATTTCACGCAGTGTAAGAGTTAAGCACACTGTTTGTCCCGTAATATTGCATCTAGCTGACGTGATCAATTGATAATATTTACTTTAATACGTCATAACAAAACATTAAGAAGTGATTGTCTCGGAATATTAAGGCACAAAATGCCTCGCGAGTCGTGATATCCTTTGCTATCGCTCGGCAGTATTCCATGAGACACTGCAGTTCGATTTCAGCAGATTACTTGTGCGCTGACGGCAATAGACCCTGATTTCGACAAACTTGTGAAACAAGTTCAGGGACAAGGTTCTCATTGAAACTTGTAACTGCGGACAATAAATAAACCAGTTTTGTTATATTAGCGTTTTCACAATTTTGAAACAACTTCTGTGGTATCGTGAGTCCGCGAATATTTACGCTGGTGTAGCAATAGTCCGTGCCTCGAAAAGGTTGGGAAACACTGTTCTAAACTGTGCTGCGGAATATCTGTAAACATCATTTTTTTCTCAGTGATTGACAAGAAACCAAATTTATTTTCTACCGCTAGAATAACGTAAATGTTCGTCTGTTGTTTGTGGACGTACCACACGTGGAGGTGTTGAGTGTTACAGACGGTTTGGGCAAACGAACAACGCATTAGTTTTGGGAATTAATAGCTGCTTGTCACTGGTCACCTTAGATCTAGATTCTGCAAAGGCTGTTTGCCTAAATCTTTTCTTTACTGTCTGTTGAACTTTTACCACAACAGAGCGATGACATAGGCGACGAGGAAGCAGTCACAAAATATACTGAATACAAAATAGGATTCAGACGACAACAACTGCAAGAATTTTTCGTCGCTCATATTGATGAGGAGTGGTATGTGACAAGATAGATTAGATCGTGTTTTTGTGAGTTACCTGCATGTTTAATTACTGTTAGATGAATGCCGCGTTTGCAACCGGTCAAATACAGGGTGGGTCAAAAGTAAGGTACACGTGCTTCATGAATGTTATGTTTTAATTCTTATATTGTTTTGGGATTCTTCTCATACACCTTGTTCTATACAACACCTCAAAAACAGAAATCCGAAGGCGTCAGCCGTTCGGTCAGGTGAGCATCGTGGCCGTCCAATGCTCTTTCTCCCGAACCATAGTCAATAACTGTATAGCAACTTTTGGACCACTCTGGTATAAGCGAAATGTTAAGAAGGTATATTTTTTAATTAATATGCGTGCATAACGTCGTGTCAACCAAGCTGCGAGTAGCCGCGTGCTCGTGACATTCTACGAACTGTCTGAAAACAGACCGCAAGTCACATTTTTGCTGCCATGGGCGCGTTGCTTCGACTGCTGCTGGTCGAACGGTTGCTTATTAAACCTTGCTTTGTATTGACAGGTGCCACAGCGTGAGTGATGCCAATTATAAAAGCATCATTCGCATTCTCGAGAGATTCTATGCTTTGCACACTTCCTACTTGCTTAGTCGAGGTTCAGATTTAGGGTGCTTCAGTGTTGAGGATCATGTTTATCTGCTGCCGTTAGATCTATATGTATATATATCTGCCGTGTTTGTTTTTCTGCTGTAAAAGGCTTGTTAGGCGAGTCAGGCAGGTCTAGACAGCCGCTTCCCTTGCACCTGTGATCCAAGGTAATTTTTTGTGACGAACTGAATTTTTGTTTGTGATCCTTATTTTAGTATGTTCTTCTGCAAAATCTGGACCAGCATCATGCTGCGCATCGCTCGTTTCTTGTTAATGTACGTTGTTCTGTGCGTTGAAAGAAACTCTCTAAAGTCAAAAAGAATTGTTACGAAAAAACTGAAATAGTTGATGCTGGTCTTATTCGAAAAACGTGCTTGCGCCATCAGGCATGCAATATAGTTGTTGGACTGTTGTTGCCACCCTGGTTACTCATTTTCATACCCGTCTTGCCAGTTTTCTCGTAGCAAATGCCAGTCGCATTGTTGGACCGATTAGGATGAACCAGAAGGTCGTAACTAAACGGTTTTTGTTAATCGGACAAGTGTTTTGTTGTTTTTTTCACGCAAGCGGTTTGAACCAGTTTTGAAACACTAATCTAATGTGCGTTTTTGTCATGTCTACAAGTGGCCATGTAGAAGAAAATCACTACGAATTATTAAAAGGCATTGCGACGTTAACATCCGTGTTTCAACTTGACAAGTCACAAATTAGCTGCCACTAAAATGTGCTACTTGTTTGCCTATATTTTCGAGAAATTTTTCAAGTTGATAAATTTCCATGTGTTTTGCTTGATTTTTAAGGCGATTGCTTCATACCTGCCGCATAATAGATTTCGTTTTTTTCAAAACTTTTTCTCGCAATAGTGATGTTGCAGCACTAAAAGAGCTTCTGTTATTTGACCGAGTCTGTGCTCAAATCGACCCCTCCGCTGCTTTCGACTTCATTGTTCGGCGGGGCAACCTCAAAACTTGCGTGTTCTCAACTCTTACGCAGTTCATACACGAGCTAACTGATAGTTGGTAAGAGACAATCAAAAGACCTGGTATTGTTGGGTACTGACCCATGGATCCAACCCATGCTGCTAATGCAGGAGTGCACAACCTTTTCGCTATTGCCGGCTGCACTACGTTTACTTTTATGAATTACGGCCGCCAGTTAGTTTCGTAATATTTTAATTCTTTGCGTTGCTTCTATTTTGCTTCCACACACTGAGCCTAGCCTGCTTCCACATGTACCTGTTTGGCCCTCTTTCTACTAAATATCTTTCACACAGCAGACAAAGTGTTTTTGTTAATGCACGGTCGCCGTAACTTATATTTTAAATTACATGTGCACGGCCGCATAAATTTTTATCGAAGCCCGCAGGTTGTGCACCTCTGTCCTGCTGCTACGATGACGATACGAGCCAAACCGGTTTATCACTCCAGTTTAAGCTGTCTAGGTTTCGTGCTAGCTTGG
>Ga0210059_1014979_pt1 | contig 11381 bp, 9 predicted proteins | sample Ectturendosymbi2_FD_188042 | JGI IMG/M metagenome (GOLD analysis project Ga0210059, IMG submission 188042) | Ecteinascidia turbinata endosymbiont from Florida, USA - Sample 2 (SPAdes) (version 2) | ecosystem: Host-associated > Tunicates > Ascidians > Unclassified | place: Key West, Florida... | reverse complement strand
TTTTACAACGAACCGCACCGATCGCACGTTCTTTGTGTGAAGGCTGAACTCGGCACGACCTTCACATCCTGGTCACAGCACCATTTTGTTGCGATCGGAAATCCCGAGCGGCATGTGCACAAAGCTTAGCAACAATAGAGATCATGCTCGCAATCTCTCTTCGCGTACCCTTGTCGTTACGTTCAATCGTTCACAAGTCAATATCGGCAGAGCTTCCACGTCGTAATCTCTCCTACTATTGCTTGCTCGCACTTCATATGTAATGGATTTATTCTTCACGCACATCCCGTTCGTGGTGAATCACATAATCAACGCAACACCACCGGAGAGGTTGCAACAGCATCAATCGTCGCAAACTTCCAGAAGGGCCCCCAATTTAAGACACCCTTGGGCCCCGAAAATGAAAATTCGCCTCTGGCTCTAGAGTTGTGAGTGATTTGCTGTATTTCATGAAGCATTTATTGAATGAAGGACAGAATTTGACGCTTTATTTTCGGGTCCATTCAAGGCACAGCCTGTTTATGAATGTAATACAGGGTAATGACTCCGACTTTTTACTTGGGAAATTAAGATTTAAAAACTCTACTTCGTTTAGGTCGTATGATTTAACATATCCAGCTATAACCAATTAAAAAAGTTTCACTTATGAATGCATACAAAATGGAGTGCCAATATAATTAACACACTGCAAAATTGGAAACTTGTGTTGTGGATTGTTCTGAGTATATGTCTTCAAGAGCTTATCTTAGTTCTAAACATTGTCCTGGGGAAACTCAGGAAACGTTAGCGCCGACTGGCTGTAGGGGTATACCTTCTTTATACAGTTTTTTTGTGAAGTAATCCAAAAGCTAACTAAATCAGAAACGCTTCACGTTTCTCACAAACGAGTACTTAACCAAATTTCAATCGATGCGTTTCGAATAAGTGATTGGTCTTAACCTAGAGGGGTCTACTATTTTCATATGATTTTCAATTTCATATTCTGCTTTTTTGAGTGATTTTTATGTTCAAACAACATGTCTCTTTAACCGCTTCTTTACTCAAATAATACCCTTCCACAAAAGAGAAAAATAACAATAGAAAGTAAATATCATGAATATAAAGGTGATTTGCAAAATTTTTAAAGCCTGCATGTTGTTGATTCGGCTAACTTGATGGACGTTTGAATTTACGTGAAATTCAGTTGGTAGATTATGGCATGCTTCAAGTATTTTGGTGTTTTCGAAACCCATGCATTAAGGCCTTGGAACTTGCCAATTTTTTGAGACGTTTTGGAACGACAGGTTTACAACAGCGATCGCTTCAACCACTCTGATCAGTTTGAAATAGGATGATTTTGATTTTATCTGATTATAGGTTGCCTTCTTGAGTGACAACTCAATAGCTCAGTGAAGCATCCACACACAGCAACACATTGGCGATTGCTTCCGGTTGGGTTGCTTTGCAACTGAAATTTGTCTGCACGTCACTCCTGACATCCAACCAGAATGGAAACATCGACTCCAGTGTGTGGCTGACTTTTTCAGGGAGGTCAGCTTTTATGCAGTGGGGGAGGGCCACAAAAACTGCTCTAGTTACGGGTCTGATTGCAGCCCTGGCCAATGCTATTCAGAAATCACCACAAGTTGAACAATAAAGTGTATATGTATTGCTCACCTACATTTTCTGCGTTACATATTTAGAGCAATTTTGGCTCAGAGGGGCTGCTGGGCACTTTCAGAAAAGCTTTTATTGAAAACGATTTCTGAGAAATTTTTGATGCAAGTATTACTAGTGTCAAGCACTAATGCTGTCGCAGAGACCAACAAAATTAATGCAGTAGTTGGTGTGCGGGAGGCTGTAACCCTTCAGCGAAACAAACATGAATGTTGAGGCAAACTGGTGGCTTCACGTGCTGGTTCGTCGAATCGCTGTCCCCCGTCAAACCACGCACTCTGCGGCCAGACTTGTAGATTAGCTGTGGAGGAGAGACCAAGTTGAATATCAAAGAATGACGTGCGATAAACGTATTCAGGATGTTTTCTGGGTGCCTCATTTAAAAGAAAATAAATATGTGACACTTGATTTAGCAAACATACCGAACTTCGCCGCTTGTCAGCATGCGCGGCAAGACCCAGTTCGGCCTTAAAATTTGTTTTCCGAATTTAATTAGCCACGAAATATGCGTGCATTAACGGCTTTTCGAAACAGTGTCAAGCAAGCTGATAATTTAAGTTAAAATTTACGGTGAAGTTTAGATTTTCCATTATTTTAATCAGCAAAACCGACAAATTGGGTGGATACGGGGCTCTTGAGCCATTAAATTCAGCACGTGGAGAGACCATTGCATGTGGCAACAAAAAGCATTATCCTACATCTGAAATGTACGCGTTGATCCTAAGAGCCTTAGTACAGAAGAACACTTACAAGATTCCCCATTCCTTGCTACTTCACGCCTGTAGCTTTTATGCATTCGAAGTGGAAGCCGCTCTAGATAAAACATTGGTTTCGTTTTTGTAGACTTCACACGCATGCAACTATAATCAGGAATGGGTTGTCTCTCATCACCGCGCTTTGCTGCACACAAGATGGTCGCGGTTCGTCTGAATGTCAAGCAAAGTTGTGCCCTACAGCAGGGGTGGGTAAACATTTTCTACGGAGGGCCACATTGAAAACTTTATTGCTACTGGGGGCCGCATGTTACATTTGTCTACTTCACAAAAACTTTCTACATGAGGTAGCACCAAATGAAGGTAACAATAGTAACTTCCAGTTAAGTAAAAATGGGGTTTCGAATAAAATGTGCGGAATAAAATCTCGAGAATTCTAATCTAATCGATAAAATACTTTGACATAGACTCAAAATATGTACCATGTATGTACGTGTGGCTGCCCTGCGGGCCGCACAAAATGCCCTCGCGGGCCGTAGTTTGCCCACCCCTGCCCTAAAGTAATGATACATTCTGACCAGCGGTGCGTTCGTTAAGACGTTGGAACGTATACTGTTCAAGCCCATGCTTGTTGTGGCATATCGAGTGGCATCGTCGTAAATCTGAGAACCCAGCACTGAATTTTCATGCATTCTGCTTAAGAGGCGCAGCGTAAACAGAAGCAGACAAAGCTGCTATAAATTACAGGTACGCTAGCTTGTTTACCAGGATTGAATTTTTGCCTTCAATGTGTGTCGAAATAGGACAGAAAAGTTATCATGCACCAAGAGGGAGAAAATCTCGTTTTAAATCAAGTTGTGTCACATTTTTTTTACGAAAAAACTTACGCTTATTTTCCAAAGGTGTAGTAGTCATTTGTAACTCCAAATGTGTTTGCACACGAATTCGGTCTGTATAATTGCATATTGACTGGAACAAGCCTTAAACCCATATTTTTGCGAAACATCTGTATAATTCACCAATGTGCTTTCGAAGTCATTCTGTAGATTTGGTTTGCGTGAAATTCAGCGAAGAAGAGTAACTATTTAGGGATGTAACTTTTGCATTTTAATTCAGTGTTCGTAATGAAGTAGTTCTTTTCAACGTCATTAAAAGCATTATTGTAGATGCAAGTGTAATAAAGGCTTTCCGATTTCCAAACGAATTGAAAAAATTACAGTCTGGTATTAAAAAACCACTTAACTACAACAATCACTGCGTTTTTCCTGCAATAAGCTGATTTTTTCACTTTGAATGGCGATGTCGCCCAACGTGTTTCCAAATATTTGCAACAAACGGCCCTTGACACATGTCTTTTTTACATCTCCCCCCAGTCCCACTTCGTCTTTTCTGCTATCATTGCATGTTTTTGCCAGTAGTTGTTGATTTTCGCCCTAAACAGCAGCTCCGTTCTGACCATTGGTCTGCCGTTTTCAAATCCCAGCGTAGGTTTATAACTCCCAAATACAGCAGTATAAATCTGTCAGCAACTAGACGTTTACAGAATACATTTTTTTAAATCACGACATTTATTTAATATCCTCAAGCATGTATACAGGTCTATGCAGGCCCGTAACCAGCTTGGGACGCTAGGCGGGGCGAAGAGTTTTCTGAGAAGGGCCCAAATTTTTTAAACTATTTAAACTGTGTCCATATTTTTCCTGGGGAGCGAAAACATTTTCAGGGGGGGCGGTCCTGGGTCTATGGTGTTGCTTCTGCGCCAATTTCTATCTGTCACACCTTGAGATTTTCTTAGCTTATTACCCTAATCTTTGTAAACTACCAGAATATAGCAGAGTCAGTTTAACCTATATTCACTCAATGTGGAAATTGCAATTGCCGGCCAAAAAAAATTACATCTCTAAATTTGATAGTAGAGTCTGGGCGTGTGAAATCAACGGTTGTTTATGTTGTGGTGTCACGTATGAATGTAGGCCAAGCTCTTGAGGAAGCTTTCTCAAAACAACATCCCGAAAATTCGTCAATGACGCCAATCCTTGTCCATAAGTTTATTTTATGTGGTTTTATTAGTAGACACTAGACAGCGCGATTATTTGAGCAAGTTATGAACTACTGACACAGTAATATTGCGTGATGTGGATTAATCGAAACTGGAAGAAATCCAAGAGAATTTAGTAGATATGGCGTGTCTCGTCCTATTGCCAGTAAATTAAATTATCCTTAACTGACAGCGCTGTGTATGAATTTAATGTCTTAGTTGGGCTGATCGCATCGCTGCTAAAGGTCAACTGGAACACAACAACGACACAAACCATGGGGAAAATTTGGGTTGGACATCAGGAACACTAACAGGCGAGGCTACTGCAAATATGTGGTACGACGAAATCAAAAACTACGATTTCAACAAACCCCGATACAGTGGAAACACAGGTGAATTGAAATGTAATAACGTAGTGTTGTTTGTTGTTGTTTTGTTAAACAAGAACGACTAAAATAACGTCATTGATGCTGGAAATTTATGCGACCACGGCATTATGCGTCTCCTTGTCGCCATTATGCGTCTCCTTGTCGCCACCATTATGCGTCTCCTTTGTCGCTGGAAATTTATGCGACCACGGCATTATGCGTCTCCTTGTCGCCACCTAGTGAAAACGGCCAAATGTGGAACCGTAGAGAATGTAAGGCAGGCCCAGAGGCACGGGGGCATTCTGGGTAGTGCCCCCGATTGCTTTTGTTCCCCCAAATTTTGTTGTGGCTAAAAAAATTTGTTTTTAACATACAATAAAACCTTGACCCCCCTAAAAATGTATTTTCCTCCCAAACCCTACAACTTGGTTACGAGCGTGATGAAAGGAATGTTACACCATAAGATTTTACAACTTTCCCATTTTCCGGTGTTCTCGTGTGTCCTTGCAATGGTAATTATGCAAGAGAATAGAACTTTGACTTTTTCCAAAATTGAAGATGCCTTACTTCTCAGACCGTCACTCAATTTCAAATACAGATATTTCATTTCCATTTCAAAACGCTTATAAACTTACCTATTTTCGATCAATTTCACTTTATCGCAATTATTTTCGTATTACTTACACGCGTTGTAGCTTTCCTCCTATCCAAAACTTTTTTATTACTGTTCCTGACATTTGTGTTTATCAAAATGTTCCTGACATTTGTGTTTATCAAAATCTTACCAAGTCTATTCGCAAGTGACCTGACGTCCCACGACTTCACTTGGTCGCGTGTAGTGGTCTTTTTGATGCTCAGTGTGCCTTGATTACGTTCAATTCCGACGGATTTCACCACTGGTTGTCAGTTTTGCTTGCCTACGGTGCTTTACGTCAGAAAATAACTTCGGTTATGTAGGCAGGGATGTAGTGCCAAGAAAGGAAGTTGGGAAAGCCTAATCGAAACGAAGATGTCATTTGCTACTGTACGGTCAACATGTGGTGATATTTTTCTGTTGAAAAACAAATCTATGAAGCTACGGAGGTTCTTGGGCAAAAATATTCGCCAAAAGAAGAAGCAACGTTCAGTTCAGTTTCCCTTGTTCCAGTACATTAGGCTAAACGCAAAGTTTGTGTTTGCAGGTCATTTCACTCAGGTTGTGTGGAAAGCGTCAAAAGAATTTGGAGCTGGAATCGCGAAGTCCAACAGTGGCAATTACATCGTAGGAAGATATTTTCCTGCGGGTAACGTCACGAATGCCGGACAGTTTGAAGACAACGTTTTGCCACTAGTTTGACGTTCATTGATGACTTCATGGGTTCAGTTTACTTATTGTTTAGAATTACATGTAACATGCTTTCCTGCCTTTTAACCGTATTACTCATGTAATTTGGGGCAAGTTGAAAACTGCTCAGCTGAACAATCTTCTATCATTGTTGTACATGCGTAGTTGTGAAACCGACTGCTTATCATTCCGAGTGTATATTTACATTTACGCACAAATACAGAATTATACAAAATTCAACGAATGGTTAATACGAGTATCAAACGAGACAGGAGGCGTGTGACAAAGTTTGAAACAAACTGTTACCTACTCGGAGTTCTTGCCAGAGGTTTACAGCACGGTATTTCATAGCCAGCAATGGCGTGGGTTTTCAGCTAACAAAAAGCAAAAAATCATGACTGTTTTGACCAGTGGTTCTCAACCTCTCATGGTTTGTGGCCCCCTTCCAAAGATTCTCAACACTTGTGGCCCCCTGCTCATCAATAAAAATACCTAGACTAAAGCTGTCTAACTACGAATTACAACTCTCGACAATAACCTGTCACACGGGAGGTCTATGGCGTCATAATGAAATCCACATTTAAGTTTAATTGGCGAATAATTAATATTGTTACACTTGGGTTTTGCAGTATCACGGCAGAGCTCTCAAGCAAAGTCTCCAGAGCTCGTGGCCGCCGGAGAACAGCTCTGTGGACCCCAAAAGGGAGCCTAGGGCCCCCATTAAGAAACTCTGGTTTTGACAATAGCGAGCGTTTCGAGTTTTCTCTTGACCAGCAGTGGTAGTCCAACCACGGACAAAGTTGTTGGGGTTTTCAAAGAGGTTTCAAACAATCTGCTGATACTCTGCCTGCATTTTCGCACTCTTTCTTGTTTTCGGACTTAGCTGCGCCATATGCATCGTGCGATGCAGCCAGTCAGAAGGCGAATAAAACGAAATGAAGCAATCGAAGACGTTTAGTGTCTTGCAATGAGCAAACGTAATAAAACTTCTGCAGCAATTCACCCTTCGCTCTTTTCGCAACGGTAATATGTTTGTTGAAGAGATTTAGTAGTGGTTGAAGAGATTTACCACTATATACTGTGATTCGGTAGCAATGTTAGCGAAGATAAGCGCTACTCCACTGCTGCTATGCATCAAGCGCAACTCTTCCCTGCAGATTAAGAGCAAATCGCGATGGTTTTCGCCTGTTCTGATTCAGATACACATCGAAAAAATTCGTCCTATCGGTCATCGTTATGGAGCGTGGCAACGCAAACTGATCATGACTACTTTACCTACTGCTGTGGTTCTACCAAAATTTCGAATCCTCTGCGTTTTCTGCATAAAAGATATAACAAAAGGTTAGTTGACCGGTGACAGGAAACAGGAATTGTATCTGCGGAAGCTCTTGACTAAACCACAAGACCCATTCTCAAAACTACCAATAGTCGTTATTAAAAACTTGTCTGCAAATTTTCTTAGAACGTCAGAAGAGTTTAACAACCTAAGTCAAGAGTGGGCAAAATATGGCTCTCGGCCGAGATCAACTTGGTGCCAGGCCCGTCGCCAGGATTTCGCAGCAAGGGGACCAAAAACCACAAGGGGGGACCACATTTTTAAAATAAAATACTGGATGTATGCAGCAACTGGGGGGCCAAACATGAAATGGGGGGCACAGATTTTAAATGGGGGCCGGGCTCCACTGACCCCCCGTTGGCGACGGCCCTGCTCGGTTTCTCCCTGAATTAAATTGCCGGTGCGCGAAGTTAAAACGCCTGCACTGTAGATGCGGTTTTACCGTCATACTTCAATTGCACCATGGCTCGTCGCCAGGATTTAGTTGACTTCTGTTAAACCTTCCGCGCGTGGCTGCAAAAGCCAAAATCTCTGTCGATATCCACATTCACGGGCGTCCGCAGAAGTTTTTCCAGGGGGGGGGGCAAACTTGACATTTTGCTTATCTTTTTCAGTTTGTTAGGGATGCAACGCAAATGGACGTAGACAAAAAAGAAAATGTCCAATGTCACAGCAACAGTTGCACACAGTGTTTTCCTTGTAAGAAAAATTTACACTGAGCAAATGTTTTAGTGAGCATGAAGTTTTTAAGACTGAGTTAGCGAAGTTCGAAATGAATAATAAACTTTATGAATTTTTAGAAGTGCAAAATCTTATGAAAATACGAAAAATCTACACATTTAATTCAAATAGCTTCTCCTTGTTTTCGTACTTTTCCAATGATTTGGAATGTTGCAAGTGCGCGAGATTAGATTTCACTACGCAAATGGTCTGGTGGTACCACGCATTTGCGCACCTGTAGAGGGAGCATTGGTTGCAAAAAATGCGTTTTTTTGGCAGCAATGCTTCTTTTTCACTCATGTTTCTTTACACACAGTGTAAACCAGAGATGGGCAAACTTGTTCAATAGAAGAGTCATTTGCAGAAAACCAAACACACCAGCGAACCGCAAAACCAGTTTGTAGTGCCAATACAAATATGGTAAAGAATGCAAGTTTTACATTAATTGATGTACAGTAATTGTCAGTATTAAGTTTTTGTTTGATTTTCTAGTCCCCAAAAATCTGCACAGTACGTTGTTAAAGCTGTACAAATTAATTCTCCCAAGTTTTCATTTTTCAGAGTTGCACGATGGTTTGATTTTACGAACTTCATTACAGAGAAAAAAATCACAGCAATATGTTGTGCTATGCACAGAAATGAGTTATACACTGGTATTTTAAATTCTGGGTGTTTACTTTCTGAACCTGCCGTCCGAACTTAAGTGTAGAGTGGCACTGACTACAGATTTTTTTGAGCCAGATTTTCTTGCATTTCGGTCAGTTTTATCTCTACAGTAGACAAGCTTGTAGCAAATGGTTAGCTAGCTGGACAGCCATCATCGATACATTAACATTGAATGGATTTGCAATGAATGCAATGCATGGTTTTGACTCTTGGAAATGGCCAAATCTGACTTGGAACTTCTCCAGTAGTCTTAAAACAGCTATGTCCAACCCGCGGGCCGCATGCGGCCCAGTCAAAGGTTTCGTGCGGCCCAGTTGAGGTTTTCGCTGTGGTGAAAGTATCCCAAATATTGACAACCTGTCCTTTTTGATAATCTTAAATTTGACATTTTTGACGCAGGTGGTCCTCAGTACTACTGTATCACGTCTGCACCATTGCATTTTGGATTTGAACGCTTTCATTACATTAGTATAAACTAAATTTAGTTTGCTAACATCAAAGTAAGCCATTCAATGTGCGGCCCTCATTAATATGTCAATCAATGTGCGGCCCTGGTTAAGACAGTGACATAATTTTTGGCCCAGTAAGCCATTTTGGTTGGACATGGCTGTCTTAAAATTTATTTTAGTATTCTTCCACTTTGTCGTCTGCAATTGCCTCTTCGCAAAAAACATTCATTCTCATTCTGCCTTTGGGGAAAATGACAGAATGCTTTCGACGATACGTGTCTTTAAAAAATTTTAATTTTCTTCTGGGAACTTATGTAGACTAACTTGCGATTTAGGTTCACTTTCGTTATTATCAAATCGCGCAGACTCCCTGGTGACCAGTGTTTCCTCTAAGGTGCGCAACTGCGCGGAACCACCAGAGCATTTGCGCAGTGAAATCTCATTCTTGCGCACTTGCAACATTCCAAATTTGATATCGCATATACATCGCATAGCCCTGTCGAAACGTTTCACTGGTTGTGTGTCTACATGGTTGTGAAACTGCATGCGCACTGAAGCAAACATTTGCTCAATGTAAAATTTTCTTACAGGGACACCGGCACCGCTGGTCACTGACTTCGCGAACTTGTATAGACACATTGATAAATGAAACAAACGTTAAATATGAGGCAACAACACTATCAATTTGAGACATTGCTATTCATCTAGTCTAGAAGAGCCACACAAAATATGTCGGCGACCCGCAATTCGCCTACCTACGTGGCTTACTGCTGTCAACAGTCACTGTCTCAGTACATCACCTGCCAAGATGTCTGCGTTTAGTTACATGGGGCAAAACGCATACTACCGTGACTTGAAGTGCATCTTCGAAGATGTTACCATGTTATTGCTACGCAACAAAGGGCCAATTATAGAACAATTTGCTCGCGAGTTTTGCAACCTGCCTCTGCAGGCGAAGAAGCGGATTAAGTGAACTGCAAGCTCATAACTGCATGTTACCAAAACAGTGAACCTGACTCTTGTGCAGTGTCAGATCGGCAGATAAACTATCATTGCAAGAATTAACCCAACTAATCAGAATTAAATTGCTGATTTCACGTTTTCCAGAGAATTTTCCTTCTTAGCCCAATTTCCAGGGAGAGCAAATGCCCGTTTTGCCCCCCCCCTGCGGACGCCCATGTCCACATTCACTGAATTTCATCCAAGTTCGCCAGCCTTTTTTTGCCCGAGTAACATCGTGACAGTGATTATGGTTGAGCTACTTGTAAAGCATGTAAATGATTTTCTCAGCAAAGTTGAAATATTTTTTCACTAAAACTTTCTGTACAAATAAGCATTGCACAAGTCTTGAGACAAGGGATTCAATACGAGTGACGTGACGCCCATAGGGTCCTAAGCAGGGCCAGCCTTAAGCCGATGCAACCGGTGCGGTTGCATTGGGCCCCGTCCCTCTGGGGTCCCCGCGCCATGTGTTTGGATAGTAGCTCATTTTTACCAAATACTTGCGCTCAAATTCAGTAGAAACGGCTGATAAAATCTCATTGTTGCAAACAGTGCTTTCGTTAGAACGAACATTGACACAAAAGATGAAAGGTTAAGCCCGCAGACACAGACCTATTCGAGTCCCAAGACTCCAACAGTTGGCCATTCAACCATAGTAGCAAAAGGTGTTATATTTTGCATTTTTTGCTTGGTCTGTACTGGACACTGAACCGTGTCAGCCGGTCTGGGCAGTCGCCCAAAAGATGTTGAGTAGTATGTAATGCCAAAAATCTTGTAATGCCAAAAATCTTGTTGGTCGTTGTTCTGAAAAAAATTTCACGCTGGGGCCTTCGCGTTGGGAAAAATGTCTAGTGCGCCAAACTTTATTTTCCCTTTGCCCCCAAAGGTTTTCATTTGTGATGGCCCTAATGTTAGCTTTATCGAAAACTGTGGGATCCTGCGTCTTGACCCAAACCACTTTCAACAGCTAAGCGAGATTTTCCAATCGCTGAAAGTCCAGATAAGTTATATTTGAATTATGAATTTCCCTAAGATGTAGCAGGCAGGACTTTTTCAAGTTGTTGTTTACAACGTAAATTATCCAATGGAGAGGTGATGCAACTGAAATG
>Ga0210059_1014978_pt1 | contig 11381 bp, 7 predicted proteins | sample Ectturendosymbi2_FD_188042 | JGI IMG/M metagenome (GOLD analysis project Ga0210059, IMG submission 188042) | Ecteinascidia turbinata endosymbiont from Florida, USA - Sample 2 (SPAdes) (version 2) | ecosystem: Host-associated > Tunicates > Ascidians > Unclassified | place: Key West, Florida... | reverse complement strand
GACCAATAAGATGTTATTTTTTTGCCAGGTATTCTTCTTTTAGTTTTTTCATGCATTGAAGTCTCACTGATGTGAGAGATTCTGTAATTAGGTATTCTTGATTTTTCAATTTTTTCTTGTTATAGTATACCCAGTCTTTATCATTATGAGTTACAAATTTCACTATAATTGGTTTTGGCTTATTTTTAGTAGTTGCCGTAGATTTCAAACGGTGGGATCTGTCTATGGAATCATCCTCCAATTCAATATCCAACTTCTTTTTCAGAAAATTTAACACTACCTTATCTGTGTCTTTTCCTTTTATGTGAGGAATCCCATGAATGAGAAGGCAATTTCTTCTAGAATATTGCTCAAGTTCTTCTAATTTTGAGTCCAGATGTTTCATTTTTTCTTCATTTTGCTTAATTTGTTTTTCAAGTTTCCTAATTTGTAGAAATTCAAACAGCAGTGCATCATGCAATTCTTGCTTGAATTTCTCATCTGCAATATGTTCATATAGTTTGCTTACAACTGTTTGTATGAAGACGTCATTTTTGGTTAGTTGATCAGCAATTTCCGTGGATTGATATGGTAATGTGATGTTTAATGATTCTTGCAAGACATCTGAATTTGTAAGAATATTCTTCATCAGAGATTTAACTTTCTTTTCATCCATGGTTCTTTTCATCCAGTTTCCAGTTCAGTTAGATACCAAGTTCAGCAATTTATCCACTTTCAAAATTAGATGAATATCAGTCCAACAATTAAGATAAAGTTATTGCTAAGGTTTACGACTGCTGCAATAACACCACTACACCTGCACCTTTGGTGAACTGGATGCATAAGCCTGATACACAGATAAAAGCTCTCTTCGCAACATTTCCAAAAATGAGAACTTTTCAGTTTTAATCAAGATGCAGGCCGAACGATCAGGACAGGGTAAAAATTAATATCTTCATACAAACACCTGGTTCCGTGCTCGGTAGTCATGGCTTTACTGTGATAGATGTATATGTTACTACAGTAGCAATCCTGCCTAATTTTCGTCTTGTTTAGCAAATTCGTTCTAGCTCTATTCTTCTGGCATGTGTTTGAATTTCTATCACAAATGAAGATCGAAAACTTGAGGGATAGCCTATGTCAAGTGCAGGCTCGTAACCAAAGGGGCGAAGCCCCCCTAAAAAAATTTATTCCCCCCCCTGGAAAAATGTATTGGACAACGATTAAAATTATTGGACATAGTTCAAAAAATGTTGGACCCTCTCAGAAAACTCTTCGCCCCTCCTAGTGACCCAAGCTGGTTACGGGCCTGGTCAAGGGTGAGGGATCTTTGAATGCTACCATTTCGGACAAAACACATCAGGTGTCTTGTATAATTAGCGCATAACGGATCAGGTGTGTTTGGGGCAAAACGGATTTTTCTGGCATCCGTGAGTTGTGTGAAAGTTTTTAGTAGCACGTTTCAGGCTATGAGCTTTCAGGGCTTGAACTGGTTGCAGAAGTTAGGGTCTTGTAAAGCATCATTTGGAGCCAAAGTGGTGTAGTAGGTAGGTGCGTTCAAAACACTTGCCTAGCACTCATATGATACTTTACTAAACCTTTTTTCCAAGCCGTGGTACTGGGATCAACCCAGACAGACACTAAAACGTGGAACAGTCCTCACGCTAAGTTTAGTTAAAAACTATCACGTTTTGAACCGAAAATGCAGCTAAACAACATTTTTTAAAGAAATGTACTACGTCCGCTTTGCCTTTAACAAAAATAATCGAAAGGTCGTAGAAGAACAAGAGGCTTGACGTGGAACTAACTGTTATGTCAAGATTTCTCTAATCAATTTGAAAGTTTCAGCAATTTGCACGGTTCAACAGTACCCTAATTCTATAAAGTTTCATGAGGGGAAATTGAGACATGTGTAAGAAAAAATAGTACACAAACAAATAGATAAAAAATGCCTTAGAAATACGAACATTTTAAACTATTACCCATGTTTGACACTTCCTGCGTTATTGTGGTTAAATACCAATCATTTACGAAATTTTCGATCAGATGGCTTGTCTCAAGATACGGAGATAATTTCCCCAGTAAGACAAAGAAAAATTCCAATAAGACTTCTCAAAAATGATTAGAATATAAAATTTCATCTTTATTCTTTGAAAGTTTCTGCAAATGTCAAAATTGCTATGCAACGTTTTGAAAATTTCGTGGGGGAAATGCCCCCCCTGGTTGCGCGCCTGCGTTGGTCACACTCACAGTCTCACACTAACAATGGTCTTTTCAAACTTGTGGAACCTTTGCTACGAGTTTACTTATATTTGTTTTCACACAGTATAAAACTACGTGAATACTGACATACTGCTGAAATTAGCAGGCACTGTCTCGTTGCATTACCTGCCAAAGATGTCTACGCTCAACAGTCACATGCAACAAAACGCCTACAACCTCAATTTGATTTGCTGCCATATATATTGTTACGCAATAAAGACCAACAGTAGAACAATCAGCACGCAAGCTTCGCAACCTATTTTTCCGGTAAAGGAGCGGATACAAGCTCATCACTGCATTACATCAGAACAGTGAACCTGACTCGTGTCCAGTGTGAGTGTCATACCAGTAAATAAAATGCCATTGCAATGATTAAACAAATTAATCGGAATTGAGCTGCTGACTTAAGGTTTATTAGAAAATCTTGGTTTTTAGTCCCAATTTCCAGGGGGGGCATATGCCCGTTTCCCCCCCCTGCAGATGCTCATGTACTGTAGTAAATGTACAATTAGTGAATTCAACTGCATTCTGTGATACGTTTATAGACCTACAACAAAAAATTGCCTGTGCCTTTCAATGAGCAAATCAACATTCGCTGTCTCGAACGTTTGGCACGATTGAGTTTTTTCTCTCTCTCTTGAACAGACTCATTTGATCATTAACATCAGTTTGTGTGTCAACTGCAGCGAGGCTCTTTTTCTTTGGATCTACTACAACGCATGCTTTACACCGTGTTAAAAACTTATTGAAAGGTTGCTATTCTTAACAACGAACTATGACGTGGAGTTGAAACACAACATCGGGAGAATTCCGGAAATTAATTATACAATGTTTTCCGGATGTACAGTTTACAGTCCGATTGATGATGATCTGAATGAATATAATGAACAACGATTAATAAATGAGCATAATATATGAATGGACGAATGAGTATAGCAAGGAATTAGTATAATTTCACTGAAGTACGTGGCTACTGAACTACTGCCAATATTTCTGCTTTTGATGCAAAATACGTTCTGCTTCGTCCATCGCCACAGGCGTGGGCGTCGGAAGAGGATGAAGTGAAGAGGTCTTGGTCCTCACTGGATTTTGAAATTTTACATTTTTCTATTAATATATTCGTAGAAAAATGTTTTTCTCTAAGTTTCGAGTTGATAAAATGAAATTTTACCACTCTTGGCCTCCCCTTGGAAAAAAACTTCCGACGCCCATGGCCACAGGTGCAGTTACTGTTGTTTTGGCAGCAATGATGCCAGAATTAGATTAGGTCTCTTTCGCTGCTTTCATTGTTGACAGTTATTGGACTTCGGTGCTACTCTTTAAAGTTATTGGAAGCGGTCTTTTTTCATTTTTGCATTTGTACATGTAGGGTAGCCTAATTCATTTTTGTGTGTGTTTGATTTTATAGCAATATCCAATAATATACACGCCCAACATTAAAGACAAATTCCAGACTTTGGTATTGCCATGATCCTTACCATACATAGAAGCTCGGAATGCGACGTAGGCTCTTTTTTGTATGCGCATACACATCCAGATACGATCAATGCAACAACCGCAACAGTAATAAGAATGGCAGCAGCAACTTTAGACTTCTCTTGGTTTGTTGCAGGTAGTTCTGAAAATGAAGATAGTTTATTTGATACCTGCTCACAGCCACAAGCAGGCCCGTAACTAGCGGGCGCAGGGGGTGAAGCCCCCCTGGAAAATTTCTCACCCCCCTGGAAAAAATGTGTTGGGCATAGTTCAAAACTATTGAACACAGCTTGAAAAATTTGGGCCCCTCTCAGAAAACTTTTCGCCCCTTTGGTGTCCCAATCTGGTTACGGGCCTGGCAACAAGTGTTACTGGTAAATTGTAAAACTTGTTTAATAATCGAACAAACGTAGCCGAACATACTAGTATGCTGGAGCGCGTGGTTCTAGAGCTACAGTACAGCCACCCGGACATCTGCCGCACTCAGGCCCATAGCCACAGGGGAAATTCCCCGTTTGTTTGTTCTCAAAATTTTTGTGCCCACTCCAAATTTTGTTGTACCCAAAATTTTTTTATCGAAACATATAATAAAAACACAAATATTGCTCCCCTAAAAATGTATTTTGCTCCCCAAACCTGGCTGCGGGCCTGTCGTGCCACGTAGGACATCTTCCATCTAGAACAATCACCATCCAGTACAATTGCCACCGGGACAACTATTTTTAACATTCCGCTGCGATATTATTGCTTCAGAGCTGTGGACTTTGTTTCCTTAGTCTCATACCTTCTTAGTACCGAAGATGATAATCTTCCGCGTTTTGAGCGACCTGGGACGTAGTTTTATTAGTGGTGAACCTCAGCAGCGCCATGTTTGAATTTCAACTTTTGGAACCTGCTTTTACTTTGCCAGGCCCAAGTCATCACTGTTGGTGTGGTAATTGTCATATTTGTTGTGACGTGCACATTCGTTTGGCAGTGGCACGATCAAGAGTTTTGCATAGTGTTGCGCGCTTTTCGCTGCGGGATGCACGTTGATTGATTTGCTCATTACTTGTGTTCCTTTTTTCGCCTCTCTCGATTCAGTTCCCATTTAGTCTGTGTATGACCAGCTCGTCGTCTAGTGGTAAATGCATCCACTTCGGTGCTGGTTGGTCTAAAGTTCGACTCTCGGCCGGGTCTTACCAAGACCTTGTAAAGCCGTACTGCCACCTTCTTACCAGGCGCACGGTGTGCGAAAGAGCTGCAGGGAACACACCCAGAACACAAAAACAAACCGAGGGAAATGGAACCAGAAATTGTGGAAACTCAGTCATGGCGCTACAAGACCATTGTAGTTATAAAGCGCCAACAACAAACCACCTTAAAAAAAATAGTCTGTGTTCGCCTTTGGCTTTGAGTTGCTGCATCTTGTTGCTGCAGCTGAGTCGACTAACGAGAAGGTGCTCTCGTTTCTTTTTTTAAGTTTGCGTTTCTCTGAAAAACTAATTCGCCTGAAAGAACTTTGTCTTCGGTGCGAGCTGAAATCTTAGGATACGGTTTATCCAACAATCACAATCTCTTCTGTTCAGTAGCTAGCGAATGATGATGTCAAGTCAATAAAATGGTAAAAACAGCCGGTGGTATTAGTTCTGTGAGTGCAACTTGATTCGGTGAGGCCATCAAAGAGTTGAGCCGATGTAGAACTCGCATAAATTCGTATGACCACATAGTTTTGGAGCAATGGATTCACTTCTTGTTTGATGGAACGATCATACCTTTCAACGCGAGACACTGGATTGTAAGTATCAAAACTTGTTAAGGGTGTCAGTGTTTTTGTGTCTTGCCATATGACTTCTCTCCGTAGGGTGTTGTTCATCTTGCACTCTTTTTCTCTGTGTTCCTCTGCTTTTCTTTTTCATGTCTTTATCTGAGGCATGGTCGCAGCCTGTTATTCCTCACTGTTCTCAGGCAGATGCAAGTTGGCAGAGCAGGGATAGGGATAATGCCAAAAAACGGGTGTTTTTTCAGCTGGAATAATTTTTGACAATCACAATACATTCTTCGAGCTTGCTCATAGATCAGATCTGCTGTGGGAGGATTTACTGTATCTTTCCTGTGTACAGCTCAAAGTCATGGATGAGCAATCTCAGATAAGATGGAAAACATAAAGTGTAGTAACATTTTTGTGATACCTGTTGAAAATGAAGATCTTAGTAGAAGTGCTATTAATGCTTATGTGTATCTGTATTGTGTTGAAAAAGGATTAAGGGCTCCATCCCATACTGAATGCATATTACTACATTTGAAGAAAGACTTTCCGTCATTATTTATATGCTGTCCTGTTCAATTATTCGGTGAGGAGACAGTTTCGAGCACTTGCTACACAGAACTGGCAACTGTTAAAGTCCGAGGTTATATCAAGAGCTAGAGCACAGCCTGATGAAATGTACACTAACTTGTGCTGATCTTAATTATGCAAATGCATTATTTCTAAACTGTATTTTTTACATTGTCAACGCTGAGTTTCTACAACTTCATAACAAGGTGTGAAAATAGGGTAATCAGTTTAGTATGTAATTAAGGCAGAAACTATGTATGAAACTTATTCGAAACTTTATGTTGGAGTGTTTAAGCATTTTAGATTTTCGTATTTCTGGAAAGATTAGTGTTTTTCCTTTATTGGATCTTGTTGAAAAGGCAAACAGAAGAATGACTTATCAGAATGTTTTTATTATGTGTGGTTATTGACTTTGAAGAAATCATGATTTTGAACATAGGCATATGTACACTAATTGTGCTAGAGGTTAAGACTGTGCGTTTATGAGTTTGATCTACACGTATCTCAAACGATACCAAAATGAAAACGTTAGAGAGATTTCGTGAGAATTCAATTTTATTTTCGTACAGATATAAAATTTACGTTTTGCGCTCTTAATGCTTCATCCAAAAGGGTTTTTATAAAAAATTTTTTTTGGAATCATCGATAATTCGTAAAGGACGTAAAAAATTGCGTGCTGACTAATATTCATTTCAAAAGAGTATAAATACGGTATTTCGAGTTTTAATTTAGTGTTTTGTTGTATTTCAGGAAAATCATAAAGTAGTTTCAAAGTAAAAATGCTGAATCTGATATGGAACGAATGATAAGAAAATATGAAAATAAAACGGTGCTGGCCATAAGCCCACGAAGAGTAGATCAGATAACTGCGGAGAAATTGGCCCGCAAGGAAATGATCCAAGTAGAGGCTAGGCTACCCCCAGCTAATGTTCGGTACAACATTTATTGGTTTACAAAGAAAATACAACGTCATCCCATTAGGACATATTTGGTCTTCAACTACCCGGCGCCTCTGGAAATTGAAGGGCGCCATCTCTGGAACGCCACAGACTCGGAAGAATCTTTTTATCGAGCCCACAGCAAATACACCAAACATTCAAATCATTAAACCTGGGGCAACCTAATAAATAGTATCAGCACTGGCTTGATTCTCTACTCTCCTGATCGAGAGCTCTTTTTAGAGCAATCTACCAGGAATTCAAGTTTAAATCTGTTTTAGAGCAATTAAGTAACTGTTGCAGACCCCCGGGGCTAGGGTCTGAACAAACTAATGAGAAAAAACTGTTCTTTTCAAAGTTCAATTGTTTTCCAGTTTTGTCGTCGACTTAATTCTAAGAAGCTTTCTATTCACACATATCGGAATTGTCATCTTGACGAATAAGAAATATTTCTTGCATCGTGCTTCATTGTTCTTATTATGAGTCGTAAAGCTGTACTTTTGGTGCAGCGAATAAGCCAATGAACTTCATAACGTCAATAGCGCAAGGCCAAGCGGCCTCACGAAATATTATCACCAGTCAGAACTTTCTGTTTTGATCACTTCACAGTTGAGAATCAAATTGATACCAGAACAAAAAGTACGGCGATTCGAAGGCAGACTATCTGCAGAGAGTCCCTTATCGAAACGTGCGTTATTGGAAGAGAGTCTGATGAACGTAGCAAGTGTTTTTTAGGTTCTGCAAAGCTGCGGTGCAGGTATGGCTTGCCGAATAATAATTGTGGAAGCCGCAGTAAGATGCGAAAGTTTCAAAACAAAGATTCATTTCTGCACCCTTCGTTGCAGAACACTTCATAAGGTCTTCAAGGTTATTCAAATAATTTCGGAGAACAAAATTAATGCTCTTACCAGTGGTTTGAGAAATTCGATTTTATCCAGCTGTTTTCTTGGGACGCTTCTTTTACAATTTGTGAAGGTGCATTTTGATCGACAAAACCCAGTTACAAACCCTGACTAGTAAACCTAACAGTTATACGTCAGGATTCCCGTATATAGACTTTCCGAGCATGGTCCTAACCGAGCAATCGACAAGACACCTCATCAGTAATGCAGCAAAACCAAGTGTTGTTTCCTCAGGAGCATATACCTCCTTGAGTTTTGAGATGGTTGATTGTAGATGTTCCTATTCACTGGAACAAAAGTTGGGTCTAGATCTTACATGAGAACCGATGTTAGACTAAATTGTCGATCATGTATAAGAATCCACGTATCAGTAGAGACAAACACTACACATGATGTTTATTAGTGATATACTCGAAATTATTCAATGTTCATTGGTGCTCCTCTTTAACCCCTTCATCATGTTATCCCTTAGCCCTTTCAGTCCCGCAAAAGCCCCAAATATTGGAGAGCTTTGCAATCCTATAACTCGCCAGGCGATTGAGCTGGAGAGCTATCCAAACCATCCACGAATTCAACAAGTCTTGTAGTCAAAATCGAAAAAAAACGTTTTTTGCTTTTGTTGGGGGATTTCTGGAGGTGACGTCACAAAGAAGGCATGTTTTGAAAATTTCGGCCACATTTGGCCGGCCCTGAGCTCCAACCCATTGACCCATTCTTTTGGCTCAAAGTTTTGTTGAAAACTACGTCAAAATCCGCGTCTATACACCCTTGATTGACCTGCTAGCATATCTGTAGCCAAAATTATGGGTCAAAAACCTAGTTTTTGGCCTAATTCAAAACTTTTCAGAAAAGGCATAATTTGCCCTTTCACGGCAAACTTTGGCCAGCCATAACTCGGCAGTAGATTGAGCTAGAGAGCTTTTCAAACCCTATGATGACTAGTGGCATCGTGTAGTTTAGAATAAAAAATTTTTTTTGAATTTCGTTGGGGGGTTTTTGGCCAATGAGATCATGACGGGGGCATGTTTTTTGGTTAATTATATGACGTCATCATCTGATCCCACGCACCAATATTTTGGCTCGCAGTATTTTGGGATTCTGAGCCATAATACGCGTTTTTAGAGCCCTTGATTGAGTTTCTGGCGTTTCTGGTTCAAACGTTTGGCCAAAAAACAGCTAATTGGTAAGGGGCTTTTCCCATTATTTTTGGGGGATTTCCCAAATTAATTTTAATGTTTTTTGGCCTTATTCTCGGAACCAGGAATGCTAAAAACCCATTCGGACCTTTCAAATTTTTGAAATGTAACCAAAAAACAGCTAAACTATAAAAAAAATGTATGTCATTTAAATGGCTCCTGCAGGTCTTAAAGAGAGGTCGGGCCAAAATGCTGACGTCAGCAGAAAATGACATGAACATCCTATCATTACGTACGCATTAAAAAAAACTGACATCCTAAACTGAAACGTTTTTTTATTGCAAACTACATACCTTCACGAGTCTTTAGAGGGTTTGAAAAGCTCTCTAGCTCAATCTGACAGCAAGTTATTCCCTGGTTCGAAATACCTCACAGAGTGGTTTTTGAGGGAGCAAAATTTTAGTCAATTTTTCGTTTATAAGCCATAATTTTCGCTCCCGATATGCTAGAAAGTCATTCAAGGGCTCAAAAGACGCGGATTTTTACACTATTGTGGCGGGTACGATTCGTACGATCCTCGATTCCTTATTATAGAACGAATAGATAAAACTTTTCATTTCCGAACACCTGATTTATCTATCAGTGGAAGCGGATTCACTCGTTGCAATTTTAACTTTTCGAATGCGGGACACAATCAGCAGAGTATACATGAGGATCGGTAGTCAGTTGGAGGTATTGCTCCCCGTGGTTTTGAGAAAAACAAAAATAGGTTGAGGAAGATTATATTACACCAAGTAAAGGAGGATTTCAGAACGACGTGTGCTCACTGAATCTCTGAACGATAAAAAAAAGAGTTGATTGCTCATATCAGTCTCGCATCATTATAATCCCTACAATAATTGGGGATTCCCATACAAACCTTGAGTCACACGTCTTTTCAATAATAGGGAGACAATTTGATGTAAAACATTTATCGATTGACCTGTATTCTGACAACCATCGAGAATAACAACTTCCTTTGGTTCTCTTCTGTATTATTTGGAAAGCGATCTCTAAGCCGACTCCAGGAAAAATATTTGCCAGAGGTGATACCCATAATCTTTTGGTTTTTATTCAATGAGGCCTAAAATGGCGCAAATGGATATGGCTCCTCATGAGAACTAGTCTTTATCCATAACTTGTTACTTTTCGAATCTTTCACCATTCACGACAAGTATAAAAATTTCGCCACATGCTCACGATGAGTTAATTAGCCAAGTCCATGAGCATTTTCTCGTAAAATCTCATTCCAGAGTAGAATACATTGAAAAAAATCATTAGGAAAACCAGGCATAAGTTACTAAAAAGCAAATCCGATGTTGAAATGAAAAGTTGAATTTTGATCGGTGTCGACTTCAACTATTGACCATGAACCGTGACATCAAACTCAAAATGGTCTTACATCTGGTGATAGTTATTTCATTTCGTTTCCATTATGGTATATCTTGGGATAGATTTCCAAGTTACATCGAGGATAGGCTGTCTAACCCAGAAGATTTGAAAATCATTTTACAAGCACACTGTTTTCGCCGGCTTATAACAACGCTACCGGCAATGTTTATAAGGAGGGTCAGCTTTCATCTACAGACTGTTGTTTTTTTAATTCCGCACAGTCCAAACCGGGCTATGGAAATTTTCCTCCAAGATGGAAAAAGATATGAAACTAAGATCAATTAAAGTCAACCACCCCGAGATTCTGATGTCTTGTAACTGTGAGTTGTAGCACTTTTGTTTATTTTTGGAACGTTGGGTTTTGCATACAGTATCATTGTTTTGGAAGGGAGTGTAGCATTTCGATTTGCTTTTTAGAACAGTTCCTCGAGAGCACTGGTTAATTTAACAGGAACATGTCCTAGGCACGCCCGAGTTTACAATTAAGAAACTTGGACCCGCCCTTTATCATTCGACTTTACGCTAAGTTTTAACATCAAACAAAATAGTGTTCACTAATGGTTTTATTAAGGCAACTTTAAGCACTGCGCAATTACTGTCACATCTGTCAGAAAATATTTCGAAACAACAGGGGATAATGCGAGTAAAAATTACTGCAAACAATAGGGGTTTAACACAAGTTCAATTATTTCATGAAGGAAGAGAGTAAACCATAGTATCCCAAAACATCACGGTTAAAATAAGCCACGAGGCTATAAATCTCTTTCGTGGTCTAGTCCAATGGCAAACCTAAGTGGACTTAGCTAGGAGCGTACGTTTTTGGTTATAACTCGCCAGCCGCTGCAGCTAGAGAGGTGTTCAAACCCTCTACGGATTCAGCAAGTCTAGTAGTTCCGAGTCAAAAAAAATTTTCAGTTTTGGGTTTGGGGTTCTCTTGGGG
>Ga0210059_1014977_pt1 | contig 11382 bp, 9 predicted proteins | sample Ectturendosymbi2_FD_188042 | JGI IMG/M metagenome (GOLD analysis project Ga0210059, IMG submission 188042) | Ecteinascidia turbinata endosymbiont from Florida, USA - Sample 2 (SPAdes) (version 2) | ecosystem: Host-associated > Tunicates > Ascidians > Unclassified | place: Key West, Florida... | reverse complement strand
TTCAACAGGAAAAATCATTTAGTTACAGCATTTAAATTTTTGTAATTTCACTTTTTGGATTCCCCCCCTGTCTTGGATGCCCGGGGCCGGCGCCCCGTTTCCTCCCCCTCTCTTCGCGCCACTGTCCTCACCTCTTTTCTACTTGCAGTAGGCGACTAGAATTTGCAGCCCCCTGGAACGTGCCATCCTGGGTATAGCCAGAGTAGCCAGTGGGTTGCTACGCCACTCCCTCGGGCTCGCACGTTGGAAAGTGGTGACTGCACCTCTTTTGGCATTCTTGGAAATGTTGTTAACGTCGGTCGACTAGCTTGAGGTATATGTCGCTGATAATTTGCCTTGTTCGAAAGTGACAAAATAATACCAGCAGAAAATAGCAAAAAATAGTTTGTGGAACAGATACAAGTAAATTGTCTAGTTAATATCGGTCAAACAAGAATTTCATCTTATTGTTTTTATATTGCCAATAACTCGCACAGCAACTTTACTTCAATGTAGCGGTAGCCCAAATGAGATTTTACTGACTGTTCTGTTCCGTAGACCAGTGATTCCCAAGCTTTTCAGTGCCATGAACCCTTTTGTCTTGGCTAAAAGCTGTGGACCTCATTGATGAAACCAGTTAATACTGGTTCGTACAAGTGATCTCTACCAGAAAATGTCATCATCAGCTTTGCGCGCCAAAATCATTAATGTTTCGGAGAACATGTCACGTAATGTTATATTTGAATAAGACAGAGAAATGATGTATGCAATAATTCAATAATACTTAGTGCTGTTTTAAATAACCTGAAAACTACTATTAAGTTTGCTGGACTACTGATCTTGGTCAATCAACCACACTATTAAAAAGCAAGAGAGGTGGCTCCATGGATAAAAACAACTCCAAAAGAAGAAATCTTCAACTTACCCTGCCAAGCCATCAGAAACATGAGTGAAAGCTGGACAAGCTAACAGAACTCGCAACAGAACGCGGATAACATGCTAAATGGAATACAAATAAGATGGTTGAACATGAAAACAAGGTGAATCAGCTTGAAGACGGAAAAGAACAGCTACGCAATGAGATGGTGCAGAAAACAAATTTGATTATCTTTCAACTCGACAGACAAGAACAATACATCAGAAGAGAAAACATTATTATCTATGGTTTAGAAGAAGACAAAGGGGATAATAATGATGGAGAAGGTGTGTTGATCTTAACAGCAATTGAACTCGAAATAGATCTTCAACCTGATGATACACAGGGAGTAAATCTTCTGGGACAAAAAAGGAGAAAGAAGGAAAATCCACGACCTAGTTTTGCAAGGTTTGTGTCAAACAAAACAAACAAGTTTCTTATGACATGCAAAATCTCAAAAATATTGAAGGCAGACATAACGTCTTTCTTTGCGAGGATCTCACTGCGAGATCCAACACCTCTGCGGTAAGAACTACTGAAGTACATTACACCCAAAAGTCCTGTTCCGACACATTTGCCTCCTGCTACACTCGGAGTGGCGATATGAAAGCCGAGCGCCAGACAACAGAAAAATGGATTGCCGTCACTTCACCTGATGGTTTCTTCAAACACCTAAGTAATATTGATTACAAACAGATCTGGGTTGTGGCAAAATGGTTGGCATTTAACTCTACCGAAAAGATACTAGCTTCGGTGAATCTTAAATCAAGTATTCCATGCAAGCGACTACCTACACTTCAACAACAAACTACCAGAAGCAAAATACATAAGTAAGTGTGTTTACTTTACCTATTGGAATGCTTTTACTGTTAATAACACATGCATAGCTACTGGCGCAGCAATGCAAAGTGCGTACTTCCAGCCTGAGCCTAAATAAATGGGGTACACGACTTTTCGGTCTGGCCGTTTCAGTTTGGCCGTTTCGGTCAGGCCCATTCGGTCTGAGCCATTTGGGTGTGAGCCGTTTCGGTCTGACCGATTCGGTCTGGCCGTTTCGGTCACGGGACATTTCGGTCGCGACATTTCTGTACATGAGAAACTGAGGAAATTTGTGAAATTTGTTAATGCAAATGAATATCTAGACAGAATAATCATTCATCCGTATAATACAAGACAAATCAAAACTTGACAATATGCTTTGCCAAAAGCACTTTCGAACTCTCGGATGGTAAATGATAAAATGCAATATAAATCTCGCCAAAAATTCCTTCAGAATTTAAAAATGTAACGTGTTTGGCACTTTTTGTCGCAAAGTATAACGTATATGTATTACTGTTCTAGTAGAAACATGCTTTGTGTTCTTATTGGTACACATAAACCAAAAAATCAGAGACATGATTCTCATTGAAATTTGTGAATGTGGGTAATAAACCAGCTTTGCTGAAACTTTTGTTTGTATTATTCTCGAACTCTTAGTCTGTCTTTAGTCCGCGAAGATTTATACTGGTCCGAAAATAGTCCGAATCCTAAAAAGGTTGGGAGACACTGCTATAAACTGAACATTCTATCCACGTAAAGTCAACTTTACATCAGTGACGTGACACGTTGTTCACGAACGCATAAAACATTGTTCTGGAAGATTCAGTTCAGAGGTGGCTCCAGGTCAAACGCGTCACTCGGGCTCAACACGCCATTTATACCAAGGTCACTGACAGAATGCAATAGTTCGAGGTTTGCATCACTGAAATTTCCACTTGCTTTTATTCTGACTAGCACTATCGTTGCTATATAACGGTAGTTACGCAACAACGAATTAGAAGTTCTCATGAGAACTCGTCGATTGTTGCGTAACGTTATGTTGCAGAGCAATTATAATGTCAGTTAGTTCTTTGCATACTAGGCTCATTCATATTAGCCCGTTAGGGAACAATATTTTTGTTCGTTTCAAATTATTCTCGATCGGGAACTTGTCTATGCAAATCGATTGCTTCAAAAAACATTCAATCTGATATGAATTATATTTAAAAAATACATGTTTGTTAAGGACAGCTCGGGGTTTCAACGGATGAGATGAGCCCAAGTAAACATCTGCGTACTTGGCTCATTCATATTCCCGAATTGACAATCATTCGTTTGAAATTATTTTCGAATGCGAACTGTTCATTGGACAGGAATTCACGTTCAATGATCTATGTCAGTGGTTATCAATAAAAGGGTCGCGACTCCCACAGGCAGTTTTCCCTCTACGGTGCGCAAATATGCAGTGCCAACAGACAACTTGTGCAGTGAAATCTCACTCTCGCGCACTAGCAACAGTCCAGATTTAATAGCGTATACAGTATATACCGTATGGCCTCTGTAACGCTTGAAACGCTTTACTGCCTTTGTGTTTGCATGGCTGCGCAACTGCATGCGCACTAAATCATACCTTTGCTTAGTGTATATTTTTCTGAGGGAACACAGCTCAGATTGGTCGTGAACCATTTTTGGAGGGATCGCGAGTATATTTTTCATGCACACAGCTGTATTACATTTGGTTTGATCGAGTTTTGGATGAGGTCTTTGGTAAAGCGTACTTGGCTCATTTCATGAGCCAAGTACGCTATACCAAATTTTTTGAGTGGAATGCCCCGAAACGGCTCAGACCGAAATGACCAGACCGAAATGTCCTGTTCCGAAATCAATCGAACTTTCATCGCCTTCCAACGTCTGCCATTGCTTCATCTTCTTCTGTTACTGCACCACCCATTGTTGTGAAATTCCTGATCATGAAAGACCGGAACTTTATTTTCAACCAAGCTTCCTATGTCAAGCAATTCAAATGCAGCATAACAAAACATTTTCCGTTGGCAATGCAGTACTCTCCTCAAAATTGCAAATAAACTCTACAAGCAAGGAAGGCGTATCCAATGGAAATTTATCGATGCAGACTACAGACTCTTTGCTGACGGTGAGCTAGTCCATAGTAATGTGTAATTGTCCAACAATCTGCCATTTAAATGATTGCAGTATTTTCGTTTGTATCTCGTCACTAAAGTTCGCGGTATAAGGTACAGTTTCTTATATTTATGAGTTTGACATTACTTGTGTTACCGAAACCTGGCTAAAATCTTCTGTTTTAAATAACCTACGTCTTCCTGGTTTTTGTTCTCTATTCGGCTTTGAACCGAACTGCCATGGAGGCGGAGTTTTTGGCCTACGTTCAATGGAACATTTTTTGCCAGCATAGACTGGATTTATAATGTACCGGCACAGAAGTATTGTTGCTGGAATATCGAACTTCAATTGCATTCTCAATTACATACAAATATGGCTGAAACCAATATAACAGATTTTAATTGTGGCAGCTCTAACAAAAGTTTTCCAAACTTAGGAGCATGTAATACGTATGGAGAACAAGATCTAAAGATTTTATTATCTAGATCTTCTAAAGGTAGACATATGCTTATTATTCACCTTAATATCAGGAGTCTATCAAAGAATACACCAAAAATTTATTAACTGTTGACAGATATAGTAATTACTCCAGACATTATAGCCATTAGTGAAACTAAACTTTACAATAACAGCAATTATAATGACATACAATTACCTGGATATACTTTCGTTAGTAAAACTCATTAACATAGGCAGGTGGTGTAGGGATATATGTCAAAATAAATTTGATCTACAAAATCAGATCTGATTTGGAATTACACAATGACCACATTGGAGATATATGGGTAGAACTAACAGATGTTAGCAATACGTCTTTTTTAGTGGGTGCATTATTCTCCCATCCTAATAACAATGCAAAGCATTTTGGAGAAATCTTGGAAAATAGTATAAATATTTTAAATATGGAAAGAAAAACTCTTTGCTTGCTTGGGGATTTTAATATTAATGCTTTATCTAATAACGCTGTGGACGAGCGGTTTATAAATAACATGCAATTTGTTGGTGCCCATCAGATGATCACCCTACCTACAAGATTTATGTTACATCAAAAACCCTCACTACTTGACCACATATATTGTAATGACTTTGTACATGAACTACAGCCTGGTGTATTACAATATGATATCAGTGACCACCACCCCATCTTTCTTCTAGCTAAAATAGTACCTAAACAAAATAAGTTATCTAAATGGAAAAGATGTTACAAACAATTCCACCCAGAAAATTTTGCGATGCATATATCAACAAACTTGGAAGAAAATTTTACCAGTAACCCTGAGAATCTAAATGAAGAATTCAACAACTTTTTTAAAATATTCATATCCTCTGTGGACCACAGTGCGCCATTAATCAAATTAAGTAGGAAATTGACCAAGCTGGCATCAAAGTCTTGGATAACAAAAGGCTTGCTGAATTCTATTGAAACTACAGTCACTACCAAAAGTTTAAGACCACCCTTAATTTTAAAACAAAATTGACAAAACCTAATTCAAAACTCCACAAAAGCTGATTTATTCTCAATAATTTTTTATTTTCACACAAAATTCACATTATAATTGTCCTTTCAATGCTGTATCCACCAAATTTACAGTATTTTGAGCCAAAAGTTGGTATTTTGTAGATTCCCTTCCGTTTTTTATCACTTCATGCAGGCGCTGCGGCATACTGTGCACAAGATTTTGCAGAATTCTTGGGAGATTTCTTTCACTCACACTTCTCTAATCACTTTCAGAAGGTCCTTAGCACTTGATGGATGTTTCTCGGGAGCTTTATTCTTCATTTTAGTTCACAGATTCTGGATAGGGTTCAGGTCAGGGCTGTTGCCTGTCCAATCCAGAACCTTAATTCGGTTCTCAGGCAGAAAAGTCTTGGCAACTTTCGATCGATGGCAAGGAGCGCCAGCTTGCATGAAGATAATACAGTTATGCACTGCCATATGAATTTTCAGCTTTTCTGCCAGCAGTTCAACGTAACGAGGGCCGTTAATGGTTGTTCCAGGTGGCAAAAAAGAGATCCCAGTCACACCATGTTCAGAAATCGCACCACAAATCATTTGACTTGGTGGATGCTTCATCGTAGAAATCGTGTATTTGTCATTGAATCGCGTTTCACGTGGCCGTCGAACGTGCCTTTTCTTAACTACGAATTGTTGCAGCGTAAATTCATCAGAGAACATGACCTGGCCCCACTGTGCTGGCGTCCAGTCCTGATGTTTCTTGGCAAAGGCTAACCGTTTAGCCTTCATTGCAGGCGTAAGGCGAGGTTTTCTTGCAGGCTTGTTGGATTTTAGGCCAAACTCCCGTGAAAGTTGTCGGGAAACAGTCATGCGGCCAACAGTAACTCCTCTTTCCAGCAAAGCAGCTCGATTTTTGTTAATAGAACTCAGTGGTGACCTCATAACTATCCTTTTCATGAGGTGGTCATCTCTGACCGTGTTTTTTTTTTAGTCTTCCTTCCTCTAAACCAATTGTCATTGAACATTAGAGCAAATGAAAATACAATGGCAAAATAGCTTATCAATTTAAACAAAGAATGTCACTTGGTAATATAGGATTGGTGAAGGAAAATGGCGGTATCTAGTCAATCAACCAACCCCATTTATCAAGATCAAGTTAGTCATTTCATATGACTCAGCTGTTAAACGTAAAACAAAACTGAAAGGCACTGCGTAATAAGGAAACCAATCACTGGAAATAAGAATAAACAAAAACACAATGGCAAAAGAGCGGATTAATGTAAACACGAGTATCACTGTGTCATATAGTAATGGTGAAGGAGCGTGGGGATTTTGTGAAGGACCAAGTTTAGCTTCAAGTTTCAAAAACACATTGAAATTTACGGTTTATTATAGGTGAGAATATAATTACGAATGTTTCATTTCATTGTGTTTAGAAATTGTTTTGAAATTGCAGGCATTAGCCATCGTGACTCATGTTTAAAAACAATCATTGGGAACAGTACAGCAAAAAAACAGAAAGAACGGAGATTCCTTAGACTTTTTGTCCATCCCCCATTGTGGTAGTAAATGTCAGCAGAAAGAAACGAAGTTCATTAGCAGTGAATACTTTTGTGGTAACAAGTTAATAGCAGCAATATTAATTTGCCAACATGTCAGTGAACTGCCTTTATGAAATTAATCTTGATAGCGAAACCAGAAACATAAGAAAAGTAAATTTTTATTCAATCAAAAATGTAGTTTTTTGGTGTTCAGGAACATATGATGAATAAAATCAAATTTCTTTTTAGTTTATTTTGCAATGCCCAAAAACACCAAAAACAACCCAAATAGTCGATAGACTTTCTCATGGAAGAGTCCATCAAAAAGTCTCAAAGAGTGGTGGTTTTATAATGATTTCTCATCACTGCAGTATTTTCTACGAAAGAAGCCGCACAGTCCACAGCGCAGAATAAACTTGAGTGAAATTTTCTTGTCACACTAACTGAAAATGCAGTGATTGCAAGGAAATCATCATTTTTTCATTTGTTCAAATTTTCTCAACCCAAAGTGCATTGGAAATTGCAGCAAGATGAACAAAAGCATTCTGCAGGCATGTCGTAAGGCACAAACTGTCAAAATCAAAATCAAAAAATTGGAACCATGCAAATATTTAAATCAATTTAAGCAATTAACATGTGCAAGAAAGTATAAAAAGTCGCAGCTCACCAATCACTAGGTTTCGACCAAAATCTTTTACAGTAAAACCAGCCCAAGGAGCGCTACGGCAAGTCACTCAGTGGTGGTGGTTTGAACACCCAACCTTCCAAATAAGGGGCGGACATTCTATCACTGAAATAATCGCCGCTCGAACCACGGTAGCTCTTGGTGGGGAACAGCGTTCACCTCAACCGCCCTGACCATTAACAACAATCACGCTTCTGCCTGCGGCTAATTGTCGTTCACAAAACTAGTCATTTAACAATATGGCACAAAAAGTCTTAAGAAAGACTAGTTAATTTACCCAATGAATACCGAACAGTCACCTGCATTCGATGCAATTGTTGAAGCAGAACGTTTCCAAGACCATGATGGAGAAGGAAGTTCATTCACATTTTTCATTTAACCCCATGTGGTTTTGATAATATTTTCTGCACAGCTGACTGTTCAGGTGTACGTCTGGCATGCTCTGTTTGAATTGCGCCTGAACTGATAAAATGCTATATTTTAAAAAATGTTTAGCAATTCATTAAAATACGGTAATTAATCTATTCATGAAGTATTCGCGTGATACACAAAGGCTCTTGTAAACTACATTTTGATAAGATACGTATCCAATCAAATTGCTTTTTGTGTGATGCTGTGTTTGTCAAATTGTGCATTATGTTTTGTAGTTAGGTAGCGAGCAAATTGTGTTAGAATTGTTTAATTTCACGATTTGGAATCAGTTATTGATCAATAGTTTTATGTTACAGCAACGTTGTTGTAAGTGTGCCGGTAACCTTTGTCTATAACTGAACTGGGTTGTTATGATATTTATATGCAAAAGCTGGGAATAAACATGCATAGAATTAGTGATTTTGTTGTAGCAGTAGGTTCTGTTTTTCATGTTTATTTTAACACCATTCCTTCCTTACAAATTTGAAAAACTAGAAATGAAGACATAAATGAAAGGATCCGTAAATTACCACAGCAAATGATTAAATTCTTTAAACCTAACCTCAAGCCAGACAAAAAATATATGTACAGGGATACTAAAAACAATTTTAAGAAATAACTTGTCTAAATTCGCAGCATCGTAATCCAATCGTCAAGCGTACCACCTTTTCACACATTTGTGAACGAACAATTCTCCTTCCCCCTTGTTTTCTGTTCTTGGCACAAGATAACTTAATCGCTTATACAAACATATATACGCATGATCCGAAATTAGCAGATGCATATTCCTATGGTTATTGATGCCTTTTCCTTGTATGTTGCAACTGCTGCTGGATACGTCTGTAATTTTAACTTGTTCTATTAGTGCATGGGGATGCATATTTTCAAGAATACAGGTAAAAGTACGATGATCCTTCAGAAATAGATTCATTAGGTAAGTGGTTACAAGCACAGCTACTGTAGGTTGGACTTCCTTACCTACTGAGTATTGCAAGCGTTTTCATTTGTTTAAGATTCTTAACGTCATGAAACTCTCCATGCAAAAGTGTGCTACTTTACCACAAACGTTTCTATCGCAACTGCGTTTCGTCGAGAAAGATTGAAGTAATAACAATGCAAAAACCATGACGCTTACGAAATAAGAAGTTATAGGTAGTTTGAGGCGGAAATGTGATTGATTTAAACTAACACAATACTTTTGGAATTTTTACAATTACATCTTGGCTTCCAGTGAAAGTTAGCTGGTTGGTTGCATGTGTCATTTTCCGAACTGAGGACGCCAATATCAACGCTAATCACTCTGTAAAAAGAGAAATGTTGCGCTCAGAAGGCAACAAAACAGCAGCGTTAAGTTCCTTTGTCAGATGTTGAACTCATACTTCGTTTGTTTTGCGTGGATTACTGCATGCATTACAATCTGTGAGTTCACGCATTATGGACAAACAAATCTAAATGAGAGCTGAGCAGCACATTGTAAGGTGTGTGCATCCGTTATGCATACTGCAATTTCAGAAAAACATGCCTCCAGAGAAACATTTGCTTAAATTCCATGAATGTAATAGCCACATTAAAAAATGAAAAGAAATCTTTTTTCAACATACTTGATGAACGCTTTGTGAGAAATTAAGGTAGATTTGAATCACATCATGCTTTGTTTGTGTGTGTAAATAGCAAATATACTCAGCACACGATTAATTGCACAATGTGTTTATGGCATCATATTAATTGAAGAATTAATTGCCAAGCTGATTTGTATAAAGCTTTATATAGCACAAATACAAATCTATTGCATAAAATTGGAAATTCCTGGCAAAATAGTTGCTTTTTGTGCATAACTGCTGTGGTACTTTCAGCAACCTCAAGTTTTATGCATTAGTGTAATGGTACTCTCCGAAGTTAACTAAAATATTTGCTTGTGAAAACACATGAAGCAGTATAAACTCAATGAAGAATTTCGATAAAACTGCAATTTACTGCGGCGAAAACGCATTCAAACTATTGTGAGCTATCCCTGCATATAAGATATTGAATGCTGCATTCCAATGTTTGTTTCATAATTGTTTAAATTTAACAAGACCAATACCAAACCAGCAACAAGCAGGCTTTCAAAGAGGTTGTGAGCAGGCTAATGACGATCACCTTTTTGCTATTTTTCAGAATTGAAATATAAGGATATCCTTTCTGAGTGCATAGCAACCATTACAGATTTACCTGATAGTGAAAGTCTGCCGCTTGAAATTTCAAAGCAAAGTATCATTCATCCGGAATGCTTTGGACGTGAAGGGTGGTTTAATGGGGCAAGTAACGAAAGCAGTGTTCAGTTATATAACATGAACGACCTTTGTGCTGAAAGCCAGCGTCATTCAGAGGAGGAAGCTGACAAACTGCACAAAAGCCAACAAGCAAAGCAGGCCTATATAAAACAGAATGGAGGGGTAATTGCTGTAACTGGTACAGCTGGTGTAGGAAAGACTACTTTGAGTAAACTTGGTGCTCATAGTGAACAAAATAAATCCATTAAATGTCTACCATTCATATTTCACGTTCTCTTAAAAGATGTCGATTTTCAGAAACCATGTTCTGTTCTTCAGTTTCTCACAAGATCAATGCTTTCCGATTGGATTCATTCGGAAGAATCAGACAAAACGCTTATTGGTAGAAGAAATGAAAGCGACAATGTTTTTATATTTGTGGATGGTTTGGACGAAGCTCGTGAGATAAGCCTACAAAAACGCACTTCAAAAATGTCATTATATGACTTTGAGCACCCCGAAAAAATTTTCAAAAATATTTTCTCAGGTCATCTGCTTCCCAAAGCTAAGAAATTTCTTACATCCCGTCCAGGAGCTTTCTATGACCTTCATCAAGATTACAAACCTATCTTCACCGCTACGATTTTGGGGCTAAAAATAGAACACCAAAAAAGTTTTTGTCACAGCTTCTGCACAACCCCTGAAGATATTAAGAAAGTTGATAATGCATTCATATCCAATCATGCTCTTTCATCTCTTTGCTTTGTTCCTATGTTTTGTAAAATGACGGCAAAGTACATTTTACAGTGCGCTTCTCAGGGCTGTGAAGTTGGTTCCTCAACAGATTTGTTTGTTTTTGCCTTGTGCAAATACAAAAACGCTCCTAATTTCACCGGGAAAGCAGAAGATATTTTAAGAATATCTCGTTTTGCTTTGAATGGTTTTCTTCGAAATGAAATGGTTTTTGAAGAAAATGCTCTTGAGGAATGTAGAGTCAGCAAAACCGCATTTGAAAATTTCTTAAACATCAACATCCTTGATGGGGAGAAGCCATTTTATTTTATTTGATGGGGAGAATCTTTTGTGGCAAGAGTTTTTCGCCGCGTTCTATTTGTTCTTCTGTTCGTCATTGAAACATTTTGTGGATTTGCTTCCACGTTTCAATGAAAATCATTGGGATTCTGTAGTAAAGTTTATGTCTGGAT
>Ga0210059_1014976_pt1 | contig 11382 bp, 9 predicted proteins | sample Ectturendosymbi2_FD_188042 | JGI IMG/M metagenome (GOLD analysis project Ga0210059, IMG submission 188042) | Ecteinascidia turbinata endosymbiont from Florida, USA - Sample 2 (SPAdes) (version 2) | ecosystem: Host-associated > Tunicates > Ascidians > Unclassified | place: Key West, Florida... | reverse complement strand
CTACCCCAAAAGTTTAAAGTGCGCACAAGTAGTTCCTATTCACAAAGGGGGACAGAAAGACCTTTGCAACAACTATAGGCCAATATCACTTCTCTCACCCATAAACAGAATATTTGAATAGTTACTTTATAGTCGCCTATATTCCTGCATCGAACAACACAATATGCTTTCTACAAACCAATATGGTTTTAGAATTGGACTGTCAACATCTTTGGCTGTACATGATATACATGTAAACTTTCTGCAAAACACAGAGAAAGGACTTACCACTTGTGCTGTATTCTGTGATTTATCTAATTCCTTTGATACTCTTGATCATGAGATACTTCTATGGAAGTTGGAACATTTCTATGGGATTGGAGGTTTACCCCACAAACTTCTTACTAGTTATTTGCAAGACAGACAGCAATATATTGTTGTTGGGGGTATAGGTCAACTATCCGGGGGGAACTCTAGGGGTCCCCCAGGGTTCATCGCTAGGTCCCCTACCATTTGCCTTATATGTGAATGACCTCCCACAAGCATCAAACTTAACACCTACACTGTTTGCTGATGACACATTGTTGACAATATCCTGTGCCAATTCCGCCAACCTACAATATGGAGTGAATAGTGAACTGCAAAAAGTTGATGAATGGATGAGATATAATATGTTGTCTTTACATTACTCAAAAACCACACATATGCTTATCAATAGCAACTCAAGTCAATCTTGTAATTTTAAAGTAAAAATTAATGACTCTGAAATAAAACACACAACTTGCACCAAGTATCTTGGGGTGTATTTCGACCAATATCTTTCTTGGACAGAACACATACATAACCTTGAAATAAAACTATCCCGAAGTGTTGCAGTGTTTTATTGGATAAGACACGTGAAGTAAATCGAGAGCAGGAACAACTCCCAAGCAAACCGTCGTCATAAGCTGCGTGGCAAAAACAGATACCCGGAACAGTTTCGAGCATGTGGATCAAATGCCAACCTGATTTCCAAGTTTGATCGCGTTTTCCATATCTGTGCTGTTCGTGTTGATCATGATTGAGTCGGTAAAGCCGTATGTCACCTCCAGGCCCTTTTTCTGGGCCAGTTCCTTGGTGTGCATTAGGATCAAAAATTATACCAGATCAAAAATTATGCCTTGGCGAGGTGTGGATGTGAGCCAGGCCAGCATACGAAAATACGAGGCTCAGGCGTGGAAATACCCCCGGATTTAAATTTTGTTTGTCGACCATGCGCGAGCATTTTCATGTTCATGACTATCATCAAATAACGAAAAGGGCATAGACGCGGATTTCATGACGTACACACATTGCTTTTGAGTTAGCGAACTTTTGAATTTTTTTCCCGTACACGCGGCGCATCAGTTCCAAAAGCTTTGCAGATATATATAGGAGTTACTTTATTGTGAGCGCATGATAAAGAGCTTTACATTACATGCCACCACTTGAACGGGTCAGTTTTTCAAAAAACCTGACTTTTCAAAAAATCTTGATTACTGCTTCATATCTTTTCAAAAATAAAAAGAATCTTTAAAGCAGCCCTAACGAAAATTTAACACCTCCAACGAACAAGCGATTCATTATTTTGTCGCAATTGGTCGGCACGTCCCAGAGTGATTTCTTTTGCAATTCGGCGCTTTAAGCAAAAATGTTTGGCGATATTTCAAAAGTGCAATATTTTGTGGCACACATCCTATCAACCTCAATACACCGCACACAGCGTGCTGTCCTTAGCTGTGCCTGAATTCATCAACAACCTAATGTTCAAAACGGTTTGGTGTCGAGGAAAGACTTGAAAAACGGTACTTGCAGTCTGTCCAGCCTCGTGCTCAGCGTTAATGGGAGAGTGCAAGGGAAAGCTTCACGCGCGGTCTTGCGACTTGCTACCAGTGCAGCATTCACTGCCAAAGTAGCTGCGTGGTTCACGGCGCAAGTAAGCGTAGATGGACGACGCAGACCACTCTTTACACTCCAGGTAGGAGTACAGAAAACGAGTATAAACGAAATGAACTAACTTCATACATTGAGGGTTTCACGGTTGCCTATTGCTGGCAACGCCGCGTACAGAAAGTTATCAAAAGCGAAAGGAATGGAAAAAGTGCCTGGAGCTGAAACAACGGACATGAATTCCTGTTGACATCAGCAGGTAGGCCTTCCATCAGAAGCAGGTTATTGCATGGCAAGACAACTCGACTTTACCTGGGTGTACCGGTCCTTCGAAAGGCCGGACTGCTTCATCAGCTGCTTGACTCGTTTCCGCCGCTCAACCAACTTCCTTATCTCGGTTGGGAAGACGCCAGCATCCAAGCCCGCGCCGAGAAGTTCCGGAATGCATGCCTCTAGATCCGGCTGCAAAGTAAGGCAGCACACACATGTCCCAGTCGTTAACAAACAAAGCTTTTCTCGTTTGTTGGGGAGAGGGTGAGTTTATTTGGACGATGGGGGTGAGTATTATTGACATTACGCAAAATAAATTCTTAATCGCGAATCAGAAAAGGACGTGACGTCACGAAATCAGGCGCATCCGCCCAAAAAAACGCAAAGGACGCATCCCGTGTGCATGTAGCTTTAATCGCTCGCAATGTCAAACAATTTTCCAGCCGCGATAGAAAAATATACAAATGCTCGACCAGTGGTTCTCAAACGGGTGTCGCTTTGCTAACTAAGGGAGGAATTATTAATTCCTGGGAGGAAATTTGTTTCAGTGAGGAATTGGGGAGGAAAATCCGTTGATGAAAAAAACTTTAATTTTCATTATTTTTTTATTCAACAAATAAAAAAGTGCACGAGATTGATATAGATGGTAATGCCCACAGTACGCAAGGACAAGCTGCTTTAACTGCAGTGACTGACGTTGCAAGAGTCTGTTTGGTTCATAATCGTCTATTGTTACTTCACAGCAGGTAGTGTGAAATTTTTGCAATTTTCTTTTCAGTTACTTTTGTTTGGGAGGAATTGAAAGTGTTTGGGTTTGCAAAGGGGGAATATGAAGAAAACTTTGCGAACCACTGCCCTAGATTGCAGTTTTCAAGAGATTGTCGCATGATGGGAGTATGCTGACTGTTCTAAAATTGACGCCGATTTCGCTTAAACGCACAACTAGACAGAAAAGGCTTGCGTGAATGAACAAAAGCTTTCAAATTTTTCTCACATCAACTAAACCATGGATGCTCTTTACTTCACGACCTCGGTTCGCACCAACTCCTCAACACACTTTAAATTCTCAACCTTTTTCCCGTTAAGTACCCCCGAGTCATAAACAATCAACCCGACCCCCAGTAAGCTGACAAAATCTGTGGCGGCAAAATCTGCGTGGAGTTTTCAATCGGCAAGCATTTTCCTCTAGAATAGGATATTAAACAATAGCAATACATGAAAACTCAACTGCTAGGAAATCTTCCTGTGAACCCTAGGGTGAGAACCACTGCTTTAAACGGTTCTCCTCAGAACATGCAGCATGTTGCCATTCATGCTCCGGCACTGTTTCAACGTTTTTGGGTGGATTCTGCGCGGAGAAAAACATTGAGTGAAAATTATGTGAGCCATTTTTTACAACGAAACAAGTCTTTTTGTAAACTTCGGCGCTGAAAATCTCAACGTTCAGAAATGTCATTTCCATGGCAAAATTGAAGGTTTTGTAATGATTGGTATTTGTATGCCTTTTTTGTTCATGAAAAGAAGTTCCAAAACGAAACTACGGGTATTTCATTCAACAAGATTAGGTTTATCATTTTTTCCAATTGGAGCGTCAAAGTAGACATTGCGCAAGTCATCAAAATTTGAAGTATAGAATGCGCCAAAGCAAAGAAATCCATGAGCATATCGATGCTGCCAAATGAAGGATTTCTTCAAAAAATAATGCATTCGTAGATCGCTTTCTTTCTTTGGTTGCCGTGGTTCCTGTGGGCTCAGAAAAAGCAGTTGCGACGACGGGCGCAGCCGCGGTTGTCAGGCGCAAGGTTTGGCGAAAATTACACCGCCTTGAAAAGTGAGGCTGGCGTCTCGTCAAGTCGTAACCGGATTTCAAAGTGTCCAAAAGCAATTAACTAAGGGTCGAAAAAAAACACCAACGGTTGACAGACAACTATCTGATAAATTCCAGGTAGAGTTTTGAAAAGGAAAAAGCTTGCTTTTTGTGGCCAAAGCACTTTTTCTGTAAATTCAAACTACAGGCACCTGCAGTTTCGTCAGCATTTCCATTGCCTGGCTCCTTCTTTTTGAATCCTGGAGCAAACAAAACACGCGCAATGAGCAAGAACGAAATCCAGCGAGCTTCTTGCTTAACCCCAAATGTTACTCTGAAAACATGACAAAACTCGTGCAACGAGCTGAGGAGTTACAGACGCTATGGTCAATTGAGGTCATGTGAGTTGGCTCTAAAAAATTGAGGGGGAGTACAGTGCTTCACGTGAGGGGACACAAAAGGTTAAGTATTTTGGGGCAAAAACTCAAGGCATGTCAAGACATGAAGAAGTGCAAATGTAAAACAAAAAACTGACAATGAATACAACCGTACTCCTAATTTAAATAAAAACAAAATTTTGTCTAATGTTTACTTACCTGCAGCTCCCAGTACAGTGTCTGTGATACCTCCACGCTGAGCTGCAACAACAACAGGTAGCAAAATTATAATACATGCCTAAAAACATATATTGACATCATCATAGCTACACTCACTTGAAGACACAAAGTGCTTTCAGTAAGATTTATACAGAAAAATGCAACTTTTCAGATTGTGAGAAATAAATAAAACCGTGACTGTGCAGTATGTTCAACACCACATCGAACTTAAACAAGCAAACGCAGAGGAGTAGATACATTTTGCAGCACTCAAAACAATGGAACAACCCCCCACCATGGTGTGGCCATTGGGCTACATCACCTTATTTGCTGCGCTACTTCAAAGTATCTAAAGGTAGTGCAAAATGGCATTGTTTACGAAGTTACAAAAGAAAGCGATTATGGCCAGTACTCAAAAGAAAGATTTGCTGCAGAGCAATAACATCATGAAGATATTGGTCCACATTTACAAGTAACATTGTTAACCAAGGTGATCAAAAGCTGGAGAAGAAAAATCTTTTCACAAAACAGCATAGCTTGCATTTTTGAAAAGAAAACAGAACTTATCCAGACAGACACATTGTTGTAGTAATCATAGAGCCTAAGCAACAAGCACACCAACCTTCACACTGTGGCACACCAAGGGTAGAACTTTCTTATTCGTATTGGTAAAATCACTTAGGTGTACATATGTTGTAAATAAATGCTCTAGGTTTGGTGTAAGCTTTCACGTAATCAGCCAACTGTGTTCTGCTTGCATGACTTTGAAATGATTCAGACTGTGATGAATCTTACCTGTTTTCAGATAACTAGTCTCTACAAAGGTGACGTGTATCTGCAGAATCAACACAACACATGAAGCAGACAGACTTCAGCATTTTCTGCATTTCAAGCTAGGAAAATGACTTTTCCCTAGTTTTTTTACGATGCGAATGTTTTTTTCAACGCAGTCATATGCGTTTTCATCTACAATAAAAAATTTGCCACATCGCGGCCACATTCCTTGAGATGATCAAAAGTAAAAATTTGAATGTTTTGCAATACCACCTTAAAAACTATTACTGAATCCATTTTTATATCCTTTCCTTTGACATCATTATCCAGATGTGATAACAAATGTTGTTGCGACGTTTAGAGCAAGGGCGTACGCCAGGGGGGGGGTTGAGGTTAACCCCCCCTTCAGCTTGATATTTTACGAAAAGTTCATTACCTGCGCAAAGGAGATTAACTGTTTTCGCATACTTTTTGCTTGTTAGTTTGTCAACTTAATGCAAATGCCATGGAATAAATTTGCATGCAAATTTCAAGGAACATTGTAAATGGGCCAAAAGGTAATAATTACGTTTTGGTGGGAATTCGGGCTATCGTCTGCGTCCAAAAACCATCTCACCACTTTTTGAAAACCCTCCATCGCATGATTGTGTTCCGCGATAGTACACTTTATGCGAAACAATTGTCTTTATTTTGTCTGCTCAGGCTGAACAGCGCAAGCGCTGACCGCATTGGCTACATTAGCAATTCCTGTAGCATGATAGAAATGTTGCACAAGCTCAAAAACAGCTTTTTTTAACATAGAAGCATTCAGGAATTTGATAATGTCTCAGCAGGGAAAAAGGAAAACTCAAAGTTTGCTGGACGTCTATACATAATAAAAAATTGAAAGCTTTCTTGCGTACTTCATGCGCATTCTCAATTCTTGTGTAGTTTTGCAAGATTCGATCTTGCAAACCGGGGTGTACGCCAGCCGGTCCAACCACCCACTTCGATGCTCCATTACTCGTATTCGAAAAGACATCAGCGCAGCATCATTGTACAGTGGTAAATTGCTCGGACGCAGTGATGAGTGTGTTTTACTAGCCTGTTTTAATGCGCAGCCTGATATTTTTGCTGTTATGAACTGCTGTGTCGTAGTGTTGATTGTATTTACCTCCGATACGCTAGCTTGGAGGGCTGATAGTTGATATTCAGCAAAGCCGTGGGCAAGGGGGCTTGGGGTTACCCCCCCCCCTTGAGCTTGATATTTTACAAAAAGTTTATTACCTGCGCAAAGGAGATTAATTGTTTTCCCATACATTTTGCTTGTTAATTCGTCGACGTAATGCAAATATCACGGAATGAATTTGCATGCAAATTTCAAAGAACATTGTGAATGGGCCAAAAAGTAATAATCAGATATGGGAGGAATCTTCGTAATCGTCTGCGTCCAGAAACCATCTCACCAATTTCTGCAGATCTTTCGTCTACTACGCATGTTTAAAATTGTGCTCCGCGATAGTTCCCTTTATCCGAAACAATTGCCTTTATTTTGTTTGCTAAGGCTGATCAGCGCAAGCGCTAAACGCATTGGCTACATTAGCAATTTCTATAGCATGATAAAACTGTTGCACGAGCTCAAAAACCGCAGTTGTTAACATAGAAGCATTCAGGCATTTGAAAATGTCTCAGCAGGGAAGAAGGAAAACTAAACCTTTGCTGGACTTCCAGGCCCGTAACCAGCTTGGGACATCAGGGGGGGAAGAGCTTTCTAAGAGGGGGACAATTTTTTATAACTATGTCCAATAGTTTCAAAATACGTCAACACATTTTTACTGTTCAGACGAAAATGTTTCTAGGGGAGGCTTCGCTCCCCCTTGGTTACCGGTCTGTAGACTTCTGTACATCACAAAAAACAAACGTTTTCTTGCATATTTTATGCGCATTCTCAATTCTTGTGTAGTTCGGTAAAATTCGATCTCGCAAACCAGGGTCTGCGCCAGCCAGTCCAGCCGCACACCCTCAATTCTCAACTGCTCGTATTTGACAAGACCTTAGCGCAGCCTCATTTTGAAGTGACAAATGGCTCTAACGTAGGGATGAGTGTGTTTCACTCCCCTGTTTTAATGCGCAGCCTGATATTTTTGCAGTTATGAACTGTTGTATCGTAGCGGTGAGTTTATTTTCCTCCGATAGCCTAACTTGGAGCGCTGATACATGCAGTGCAATGACACATGAAATAAGGGGAGTGCGTGTAGAAAAATATGCATTATTATGTCAACAAACTTCGCCAAAACGTTGGTTTGGAAACATGGACATGACGTCAAATTGTGACGTCACAAACAGCGCACACCAAATACAAATGACCACCAAATGACCCTGAACCAAACCCCCCCCATGAAAATTTTCTGCGTACGCCACTGGTTCACAGGACCTCGAAATGTGCAATGTGAAAATCAGGAACAAAAGTTACCTTATCACAACGTGGCTCTATTGTGATTTTCAGTGTCACCACACCACCACTTCTGCAGAACATCGCGGAACGTGACTTGTTTGTTGGGTATACTGAATTTTGTAAGTACGAAAAATGTGGTCCTAAACAGCAACTGGTAGACATTTTGGGCTACACATCTTTTTTAACAAACACGTAGCCTATAACCTGTTACGTGTCTTTTAGACAAGAAGGATTAAATTACTGTACAGCTCACAAGTATAGTACAGAGTCACTAAATAATGCTTCCAGAGTCGTCAACAAATCTGATCATTGCTATATTCAGACAGTGGAGTCTAGGTACAAATGTCGACGTCGATTGTCAAAAGCAGAAAACCTGCTGCTGACTGCATTTTCTGGTTTTTGTCATAACAAATTTGTTTATGATACTGGTACTGTCTATTTCACATACACGTTCCTGCTCTATACTACTTAGAATCAGGCTGTTCAGCTAGTTCTGTCCAGTGGTGTTCCTTTGTTCATTCTACCATCTTAACACCTTTGTTGCTGAATGACGCATATATGCACCATACGTTCAAATGCACAGGGTGCGAAACAACGCATACATGCGTCATTCAATTGAATATGCCAAGTGTGGATTGACGTGCATACCTAAATGTCAACGCGATAACTTTTCGCGTATTTGTTTGTTTGCAACGAAATTTTCCACAAATGTTCTTGTATCAAGTCACGCTAATCCTGAAAATTTCATACAAATTGACCAAAAACTTTTTGAGTTATGAAGTTTGGTAGCAAACCATCTTACTAAGCCTAGGCTACAAGACTTTTTTAGAAGGTTAAGCCTAGTCCTACTATACACAACTGCACTGGCTACTGACTCTGCACATATACGCTTGTGAAACTACTGTATTTGTTAATGGAAAATACAGTAATACGACATACATTTACAAAAATTTGACCAGATTAAAAAAAAGCAGATTTTCAATAAAAAAAGCAGAACCCAGATGTAGTGAAAAAATGCTAGCAGTAGCAACACTGCACCTGGTATCACTGATACACAGTAGCCTACAATACGTGTTGTCAAATGGTTGTCACCTAAACCTAAATCGTGTCACGAAAAACTGCTAGATCCTACCAAAAACCATGTCATAAATTTCAGCTAAAATTTCCTAAAAATATTGCAATTCTGCTAAAAAAACTGCTATTTTTGAGGTGTTTAAAATAGGCTTGTAAAGCTATGTATCAATTTTTACCTTGCAAAATGGACCAACATACAGTAAGCTCTAAGACTTCCTGACGTAAATGAACCACATGGAAAAACCATATGTGTCGTGGGATAAAAATATATTCCGCTAATGTCGTCTTTCTAACCCAAAGGCGCAGCCAGAGGGGGGGCTGAAGGGGCTCAAGCCCCCCCCCCCTTAGCCATCGCAATATCAATGTTTATTTTTTTAATATTTCACCAACATTGAAATCGAGATGGGGTGCATTGCAGAATACCCTTTGGCACTACCACAAGGCTAGAAACACATTTGTTATCAAACTAGGCGGTTATGAATTTTCGAGGTTTGAGAAATATTGAAGCAGCTTTCTTCATTCCTGCGTGGTTTGTACTACCATCCAGTGACGGATTTACGCATAGGCCGTGGCCTATGGGCCCCACGCTTTGGGGGCCCCGCGCAACTCTTTCTTATGACGACTCAGTGTTAACTAAAAATTTGCGAAACTGCGCAGAGGCATAACTTAACAATTTACCTTGAAACGGGCGGAAATGCAAATGTCTACTCCAGACTCTTATCAGTGACAAAGTCAGAGGTAGACATCACCGCGCTTACTCATTGGCTTGACTGCGTGCCGCAGGTTCCTCAATTTGCACCAAGGCAAACTTCGGCTCTCCCTTGATCAGAGGCAGACATCACCGCGCTTGCTACATTACTGCGCCAGGCCAACGTTTGTTTTTATTAGGCCCGTAGTGTTTCTTCAAGCTGCATCAAAGCCATTACTTAATGTTGTGAACACTACACACTTCAAAAGGTTCTTATTCACACCCTATTTAATTGCCTAAGCATCGGCTCTTACTTACTATCAACTATATACAGTATACTAACCATTGACCCAACATAATCAGGTCTGATTCCTTCCACTGATGTTCAACCAGTGTAGTTAACGTAGTAGCTGTATAACTTGCTACCTATTGATTGATTGAATAGTCGTTGCCTAGACTGCTTCTGCCAAACTGTTTGGCCTGTAACTACCTTTCTCCATCTTCATCCAAACATTACTCACTATCTACTATATACTCCAAACTATAAACCGCATGCAGTTATACATGAACTATTCAACAACCGGTCCATGCATTCAAAACTTTTGAAATAATTTTTTAAAGTCTTGACTCCTGTTGGTAGACTATTGACTCCTGTTATGACTTTCTCTTAAACTCTAAAATTATTTTCCCATATCAACAGAGTTCTGTAAATTTTTACAAGTCCCCTGATGCCTCAACCGAGTTGCTATCATGTTTACTTTAAAAGTTACCAAACATTGGACAAAGTCACATTTTCGGCGGAGATTCGGCTACCGGAGTCCCGTAGAAATTTGTTGCTAACCCCGATGTACATCACAATGGCGACTTTGGCTAGTCAAAAAGCTCGAAAAATTTCTAAGTCCCGAATTTTGGAATTTTCATAATTTTTTTAGAAAAACGTAATATTTAGGTGAACAGACATTGAACGCAAGAAAAATTTTCGAAAAATTCCAAGTACTTTAGATTTTATAACCATATCCATTTTGACTCCTGCTTTATGACGTCATCAAACTTCTGACCCCCCTGGGCCCTTAACTATTGGTCCATAAATCACCAAACTTACCTTAGCGGGGTCCCATTAGGCCAGTTAATCCCTTTGCTAAGTTTAAACTTAAAATTTGTGTGAAATTAAGGTTTTTGCCCCCCTAACTTTACAGGCCTCCCCCTGGGCCCCTTTAGACCAATGAGTCGCCCTTACCTGGTGGGTCCTTCCTATATAAATGGTTTAAACCCCTGTGGCCAATAAAATTGTTAAATTTAGTTTTCCCCTGGAAATGAGCCGGGCTCCTAGTGGTCAAAAAACGTAAAAAGCTCCTATCTCTTTACATGCATTTGAACATTGACCCCCCTAACTCGGGCCCATGCATTTTAAATACGAAAAAACTTTTCTTGGCCAGAAACAAAGTTAAAGTCTTTGGCCATCAGCGGATACCAATGGTTGCGGCCTAAGGCCATCGGTTCCTGAGCAACACAGGCCAGAAAGGGCCCTACCACTAAAGTTTTTCAAAGAAACTCCTAAGTCCAAAAATGCCTTTACAAAATTTTCCTAAGTCCAAAACACTTAAAGTACTGGTCGTAGGTTCGAGCCTCATGCTTTCCAGTTAAAAATCATATCATATATTATTTTTAGCGCCTCGAGCCCCACGTTGGGCGCCAGTTTTACGGCCAGGGCCTATCTGCGACTTAAAAACACTAGCTCAGAAAACCAGTCAACTATAGGCCTGGTCATAAAAGATGCTAGCTTAGCGCTTAAGGGCCAACAGTTAACGCTAATACTCACATCATTAATAATCGTGGGGTCCTCGAGGCTAGA
>Ga0210059_1014974_pt1 | contig 11382 bp, 1 predicted proteins | sample Ectturendosymbi2_FD_188042 | JGI IMG/M metagenome (GOLD analysis project Ga0210059, IMG submission 188042) | Ecteinascidia turbinata endosymbiont from Florida, USA - Sample 2 (SPAdes) (version 2) | ecosystem: Host-associated > Tunicates > Ascidians > Unclassified | place: Key West, Florida... | reverse complement strand
CATTGCTGCGCGACGTCATCTCGTTCCCTTTCTGATCGGGAACTTTCCGCCGGGGAAGTACCCTTGGACTTGGCCGAATTTTGTCATGTAGTGGCCCTAGCGCCACTACAATACTTTAAAACCTGGCTACGGCCTAAGACGCCATTTTAGGGACGATTTATTGTAATTTCGGCTATAACGATTTCACATCGGAACTTTCAAGTGGTTGGTTATATTGTCCAACGTGGGATACCAATTTTAAGATCGCATTCTTGCCCTTGATTGTGCTAAACTTAACCACATTAGCTGAAGGTTGTCCGTGTAAAACAAATACTTTTTCCTCGGGCAAACGATTAACATTTGCCAAAGCAATGTATTCCAGCAACTATGGAGAAAACTAGTTTATCACGAAGAAACTAAAGTACTAGATTTTCGGTAGTTGCTTCATTTTGTGAAGTAATGGGTATCCCATGAAATAAATCACATTCTTTATACCTTAATTTGTGCATTACACTTTAAAATTTTCACTTTCTGATTCAGTCAACTTGATCCGTACATTTTCATTTTTTCGCTCCAAATTTTCAATTTTCACAAGAACCATTTCCAGGCTCTTCGCTTCTACACTGTTGACAGAAGTTCCTCGAGTTTGTTCAGACTGCGCTGAGATGACCCACTGATTGCAGTAAATTGAACACCTTGTGTAACGAAAGCTCGCTTTCTGTCACAGACGGTTGTAAATTACGAAATTGTGGAGTAAAACTTGTCACGATGGAAAAACTGAGAGTTCTATGCCGTTTCAAACAGAATAGACTTGAAATCTTTCGTCATATCAAAAGCTTGTCATCTTCATACTGAATTCATATAGATCAGGGGTGACGAACCTATTTGCTATCGCGGGCCACTTTGTCGGTTACCGCTGAGCAAGCGGGCCGCACAACTTTTTAGTTACTGTATAATATGAAACCTGTTAAAAACGGAAAAAATTGTTCATCAACAGAAACAAACGAAAGTATGCTTCGCGGGCTGCACGAAATTCTTTTGCGGGCCGCATGTTCGTCACCTCTGATATAGATAAACCGTTGCACAAAAGGGTTTGCGCTAACAGAACGCATACCTTACTAAACACTTTCACACCACACGGCAGTTAGAGACGAATGAGCACGATATCCAGCACGGTATACAAATATGTAGCACTTAATTTCATTTCAACACGTTAAACAGGCACATAACCTCACTGGCCGCTTTGGCTGTAAGCAACGGCCTGCATTATATTTGTATCACTTGCCAACCCCTTCAATTGTTATTTTTTCCACTGTGGGGGAAGAAACGGATTTACAATTGAGCATCATTCTGCTCAAGGCGTGAGCAATTTGACGAACATCGGAAAAGAAAACCTGATGGAGGATGGGAGACTGAACCGTGCAGTAACAAAAATTGGAAGTAACTCTTGAACAAAAACCTTCCAACACAAACACACCCAACCTGTGCTATCGTGAAAAGTACAAACACACTGGCGACATGGCAATTCAGATCATAAGATTTCAGTAAAGTGACAACGTGACTAAGCGGATCGAATTCACAAAAGAGTACGACGTGACAATACTTGCAGAAAGGGACCTACTATAAGATGACATCGCTCCAAAAAAAAAATTCGCCAAAGTGGACCACATACGCTTGCAATAAAAGCATTATCAACCGCCAAATCATTTGCCAGAAAATGTATCGGGTTTAATTATTGATCTTAGCCGAGGAGCACTTATGCCACCCAACGAGGTTAGAAACAGCGCCCAATAATGCGTCGTGTTCGTATTGCGTTTGTATTTGTACCATAAGAATGAACTTTTATAATTTCAAGCCAACATCAGCACTAATTTAGAACACCGGACAAAAAGATCAGCAGTAGAAGGCAAATGGATTCGTGATTCTAAGCGATTTAGCTGGATCGTTACGAACTGCACAACGCTACGTATTCAGTGCGGTGAGTTCAAGACCGGAAAGGAAGTTAGGCAATCAGTAAAGTAAAAAGCATTTACACAAAAAAAACAGGATATGCTTTCAATATAAACAAAAAAGAACTGATATGAAACAGAAAAAACTGGGAGGGCCCTTGGTCCTAAAAACGCAATTACAAAACCAGCACGGCCACGCGCTGATACATGATACACTATGCTGCCCCGCATATCTACACTTACTCTATAACAAGCTCATGATCCATGATTTCTTGCCAAGGAATCTCTGGCAGAACCAAATTGTAGCCCTCCAGTACTTTTCGCTTCTTGCGTGGTGACGCTTTAACAATCTTTGTCGAACTTCTTTGTTTCAACTGTCGTTGGTCTTTTTCGCCAAATGCCATGTCATTAGTTTGGGTTTTGAAAGTTGAAAACAGGTTTTTAGTACAAACAGTGTTTTCATCACTATACAGGCTTCCTTCACCAAACAAATGAATTTCATCTGATTCAGAATCAAGACGTTCTTTCGATTGATTGGTTGCTTCAGTACTTCGTGTTCTGCCAGGGTTCTTCCTGCCACGTTTAGTACGTTGGGGAGACGTGGTGTTTAACAAGCCTTGCCACGGCTGATATTTCGCAGACAAAGACTTCGTAACTTTTGAGGAATAACGCGTTGCGGAAATATTACCCGAATTTTCGGCCATCCTAATCGGAGAAATGCCTGAGGAACAAAAGGATAAATCTTTTGGCGCTGATTGGTTTGTATGAATCATTCGTTCAAAGCCAAATAAATCCTCGCAATTGCCAGACTGGATATCAGTGTTTGTACTCTGCCACACTGGAGTTGACGAATCCGATCCGCTTTGACTAGTACCAGTGGACCGAAGAGAAGGTGGAGTCATTTCCAACATGTTTGAAAGGTGCGAAGTTATGTCAACTACTTTCACCGTTGGTGAGGCTGATTTTCCGGTATTAAATCGGTCAGCTTTCCTACTCAAAGATTTCCGCTGGTTTCTGCCCCGATCCGCGGCAGAAACGCACAAGTTTGTCTTGTTTTGCACCTCTGAGTGTATTATGTCACAGGTGTTTTCCGCCTTGATTTGATGTGCTCGAATGTCTGTGCGTCGCACTCCTTTGCGATCAACAGTAGCAGGAGCCTCAAAAGCTCCAATTCTACCCTCATTCACACAGCGCGGTGCGCGAACATTACCACTTTGCTCCTCGACTCCTTGGTTATTGCGCGGCCGTCGGCGTAATCCGTACCGTTCGCGCAGTATTGGCAATCGAACGGCTACTTCTACTGGTACGAGTTCTGTGGGTAAGCCTTCACTGCCGTCGTCACGACTGCGAATCCAGGAAAGGATATCCCCCTCAGCTGGTTTAACAACATCCAGATCCATTTTCGCATCACTGTTTGACGATCCATTTTTCACCTTCTCTAGTAGTTTGTCTTCTCTTTCGTCATGCTGTTTGTTCTTTTCAGAATGGCGTGTACCATGTGGATGCCTGTCTGTAATCTTAGAAACATCTGTACAAACTTGAGAAATGTATTTTGTGGCTTTACTTAAAACATTTGATGACTGACGATTATCATCTGTACGTTCATTGCTTACGTTAATTTGCTCTGATGCTTTGTCATGGTGTGAAAGCCCTTTGTTGGTTTTTGTAGGAACTTCTGATAAACACGATGGTTGTTGTGAATCTGAATTACGTCTATTACAATAAGCAGCACTTTTTATTGATGCTTTTGTCTTTCGTTGCTGGTACTTTCCATGAAGTTTCTCATTTGTCTTTTTTGACTGCTGAGACCTTAATGATCTCGACTTTGTCTCCTCTTTACCACGGAGATTATAACGCATCATTTTTCTGCCTAAATCAAGTGACCATTCTTAACTATGGAAGCAATAAAAATATTAGATGGAACAACTTCATCATGTGTTCAGTAATTTCATCTGACATGCATCCAAATGATATTGTACATTAAAGTTATAATTCTACAAAAAAATTTCTTCACAAGCTTTGTATCTTATGCTTGAAGCACCAAGCATGACCAAGATCAAATTATTTTTCTGCTCACCAGCAACCACTTGTGTTCACTGAAATTCACACTCACAAACTGCCACAAAGTAAAAGTGCTCAGGTAAACACACTCTTTCGAAAACTAATGATGAACGCTAGGGTTGCAGAGTTGGAGGTAAAATATCCGACTCCGACCTTCTCAAAATTTCCGACTCCTTAACATAACTTGAATCAAGTTTGGCTGTCAACAATTTTGTAGCAACTAGCAATTAATGGAAATCAGGGTACACAGCAAGAATTATCTGCTTCAATAAGTTTTAAAAAAAGTTGTACCACTTCAACAAGCACGAGTTAGGATTCCTAACTTAGGAGTGTGATGTAAAAAATGTTTCAATTAGATTCGAATAAAAAATTTGACTTCGACTCCACACACAAACCTCCGAGTCTTTGCGACTCCGCAACCCTGATGAAAGCCATCTTATTCCAGGTGTGCTGTTTTTAAAATGAGTTCAAGTGCTACATAATTGTAACACAAATATTTATTTCCCATGAGTCAAAGCACAGTAAAAAGTACTTAGCAGCACAAATGAAGTTTTAATTTCAAAACAGTAATAAATCCATAACGCATTTTAACAAATATATTTAACATTACAAAAATTTATTGCATACCAGAGTAATACAGTTTGGCAAAAGCTAAAGGAGAGCAAACCAAGTACAGTCGGTATCATCTTGAAATGTGCAATACTCACAACAGGCTACAGTAAGTTCCTAAAAAGGTAAATATAAGTTCAGAGCATGTCATCTAGCACCCAAAAAACTGTGACAAAACTATAAAACTTCTGGCTTACCCCTGAACAGAATAGTGCTGTTTAAGATTAAAAAGCTGGAAAAACTAATACCTTAAGTTTCTCGTGAAAGTCCTAGAAAGTACACTGACTGGGAGAGAAAATAATAATTTTAATGTTTTTATTTGGAAGTGCGAAAAACTCACGCGTGCTGGAACAACCTGCAGTTGGAAGTCTCACGAAGTCATATAAGAAACAGTGCAAGGTGTAATTTCAAATTCTGGGGATAGACATAGCCCAGTGGTCGAGTGTCCACCTCTCAATCAAGAGGTTGGGTGAGCCCACAACCACCCCAGCAGAAAGAAAATTTTGGGCTTAAGCCGGCCACCAACTGGCATCACCCAAAAACATGCTTTTACTCAATGCTGCTTTTTATTTATACAACTTGAGTTTATTTTTTAAAAAACATTTGTCAAAGAGCAAATATTAGTTATATTACGCAAGCTCACTTTCAAGTTGGCAAAATTAAGAGCTGCACAAATTGAGATGGGTTTGTCACTGACAGTGCCAAATATAAGCAACATAGGCACCGAGTACACGAGTGCGGACATGCAGTGCACTCCCGCAATTCTGGCCAGGAATGCGATACTACAACAATTTTTCATTTCATTGAATAGTTCTTTGTTAACAAGTACAAAGACATAAATTGTATGTCTAAATACACAGACCATGACACTTTCAAAACTGGGTTGCTTGTTGACTGAATTGAGCTTAGCACTGAGGTTCTACAAATTGCAAAATGGTGAAAGTTGAACTTCTTCATTTCATGAAGTAAAACATAGTTGCACGAGGAAAACATATCAGATGGGTGTAATTACTTTTCAAACAGTAAAATTTTATTATTGCCATAATAACCAACAATTAAATTGTATATACCATCTTTAGAAAGATATGTTTTTAACTAGATGAACATGATAAAACCTTTTAGAAGTAATGAAAGCAATCTTGGTTGGAAAAGTTGAATACTTTCTGAAAAGGAAGAATCTATTGGAAAAAAATGTTAATCTCAAGGAAATGATCCTATTTGAACAAGGACTGACGATGTGTTTTAACACTTTTGGTACCGGGTGGATTTCCTGCGGCGATATCCACTGGTGACGGATGGTTTACCTTTAAGACTAGATATCGACCAATGAATTTTGTGATGTTGCCAAAATTCTGCCAATACAATATTTGCTCATAAAAGCCGCTACGCTAGTTTTCTGCATGTAGTGTACGTAAATCCAAGTTGCTACTTCGTCTTTGACGTAAATTCTCTGTACTGTTCCTTATGACACGCAGCCCTCCAGCTGCATCAAGTTGTGTGCAATATTCAGATCACTCCGCAATCCAGGGTTCCCACGCATTTTTAAAAATCATTTTCCATACTTTGTCAATACCTTTGCAATACTAAAATTAAGAACGTTAATACCATTATTTCTCTTCATTTCTTGAAATTCTTTATCATGAAACTCAATTTTACACATTGCATAACACTGCATAAATAATGAAGTGCTTTGCCTTCAGTAAAATTCTGCTCAGATACATGAGATTTCTTTTCCATTTAGAATTTCCATACTTTTTCAATACCTGATAGACATTTTGGCAATATTCAATACTTTTTCAAGGTCTTGAAAACCAATTTTGAAATTCAATACCTTTTCAATACTTTCAATACCGTGTGGGAACCCTGGCAATTGTCCCAATCAACCAGTCTATGATGTAACATTCGCTCCCGGGTTTTGTACAGTAAGCAGATGGCTGCCTGCAAACAAATCTGTGGTTTTTGACTATCTTAGTGACCCAGGTTTGCGCAGAACTCCATGTTATACACTTCTTCATCGAACTGAAGTATTGTCTTTCAACTGTGGTTTGAGTGTTGGAAAATATCGGCATCGGTTATCGCCAATGAAAAATAACACCAGTATCGGCCCAAAAACCTTATCGATCGAGTTCTACCTAAATTCCAATCAAACTTTGTTAGTATGTCTAGTCACCTAGCGCAGCTAACTATTTAGAACAGATAGTGGTATTGACCTCATTGTTGAAACACACAAGGAAACATTTCCAAATTATCATTGCTTTTGGTCACAGCGCATTTATTACATCACCATTAATGTTTGTTCTTGCGAACATGGTGCTGAAAAGATACTTAGATTGTCAAACATTCAGCCACTGGTGCTACGCCTAGTGATTTTTAACTAGATCTAGTGACTTTTAGACTGACCTAGTGATTTATATCTGCAATCTAGTGATTTTTTGCAAAGTATGTGCTTCAAGAAAATTGGTTATCTTTTTGGAACTTTTCAGCCTTTTTTTAAATATTCTGGTCTTTTTTAATCCAAAAGCAATTGAGTATGTGAATTGAATTATGAATTGTTGTTTGAAGATTTGTAGTTTTGCACCAATAGAATGAACAAGTGCTTCTAATTTGAGTTTCTTATTGTTTTCACTTCCGTGCTGTTTATTGCTGCATTATTGGCAATGATGGTATTTTCATTTCTTCGTAGAAACACTGCAATGGAAATAAATGATTGAATTTAGATTGATTGCTCTAAAATACTCAGCGATTGGTGTCGATTTCAGCTCTTGGGAAAACCTAAAGATTGTTGGTATGAGATTTTCTAGGCTTCAGCATCAACTATTTTGACAAACTCGCAAATGAAAATGTAGAAGTTTTTGGGCAATGAAGTAAGTAACTAAATCATTTCAAGCAAAACTGCAAATTTTGACGCAACAATTTTAAATCTACTGATTTTTTTCATATCTAGGGATTTATTATAGAAACCTGTGGCAGCATTGCATTCAGCAAATGTCAGCCATACAGCAATGAGAGCTGTTTATCCATACGTATATACACAAAATTGATATTCAGCTACACAATTGCATCTGCAGAGCGCTGTCTACCAAGCTGGCGGTGTTATACTTGCGAGATCACTGCGGAGAAGAACGATTGAGTTGCAAATGGCCTAAACTTATCTCATAATATCAAAAGCAGCATTCTATTAGCAAAGCAACTATGTAGAGAGTCGAACTGACAACCCCTCGCATGACAAGATAGACACTTGAGACTTGACGAGTAATAAATATCATGAACTCAGTGTTTTATGTCAAGTGTGTGGTACAAAGACAGGTAGTTTTTTAGTACTTCAAAAATAGAAACCAAATATGGCCATTCAGAAACTACCTCTTGTCATTCTGCTGCCAACCATTTCCCACTGACTATGGTAGGTCTGTACTACACTCCACTATGAACATACCAACAGAAACACCATTATAGTACAACCCCAAGAGCCCTAGGCCAGAGGTGGGCAATCAGCTTGAATCAAGAGACACTTGGACTCCAAGTTGGAGAAGGCCATATTAGGTACAGTACCTCCGTCCTTATGGAATTAGGCTAGCAAGTCTCGTTTCAAGTTAGCCTCAGCACTAATGCCTATTACCAACCATAATAAGTTTGAGGAAATTTCAGTTTTGAAGATTTTTCCTGAATACATTTTCCAGCCACTAAGATGGTGCTGTGGACACCATGTACGATGTAGCCCGCGGACCACGAATTGCCCACCCTGCTGCTCTAGGCACAGTCGCTAGGAGGATAACAGTTGAGTAGATTACTACTGTAGTAGCCTAGCCTACACTCCACTTGGCACTTGCCAAGCTCAGATGAGATAGTGATTAGAAGGGCAAATCAATTTTTAACTAAAGATCACAGAATTTTCACTGAGTACAGTAAGCAAAATACTGTTAGCACTCTACTGCATTGCATAGATAGTAATTAATTAATTCTGAGCAGCAATACAAACAACAAACTGTTCAATCCTGGCATTTTCTAGGAAATGTCTGACCAGTGTTGCCACTCTGAAGTCGGTTGTTACAAAAAAGTACTAGCCTAGATTTCATGATAAAAGATACTAGATTCACAAAAAAAACACTAGATTGCAAAAGCAAGCATACACACACTGACAGTGAAAATGCCCAGAAATGTGTTGCAATGCAATGGAAAGAAATGCCAACCATAGATATGATTGTGCAACAACTCATTGAAAACCAGAGGCAAAAAGAAAACAGGAGATAGCAGCAACGCTTGTGTTTATTTGTACAGCTCACTGAAACTTTTAACAGATGACCAAGTGACTTCGCAGCGGTTTAACTCAAAACATATCATAGGCTTATTATTATTTTGTGAAATTTAAGGTTTAATTTAATAATTACTCATTACTGGCTACAAATTAGGTAGAATTTTTAGCAAATTACAATTGCACTAAATTAAAAGGTCTCAATTACACGAAATTGTGCAATTAATTACATTCAGCTCACTCATAAAAAAACACTAGATAGCCATAAAAAACAGTAGAACACTAGATGAAATGAAAAAACACTAGAGTAGATCTAGTGGAAAAACACTAGGAGTGGCACCACTGTCTCTGACTCTGTTCGGTTTGTATTGTTTCTCCCGCCTAAACCATCACTATTCTACAGGGAAATCCCCACTCACAAAACTTTCATGGTGATGGTTTACATTTAAAAGCACTAATGTTTCTGTATGCTTTCGAGGAATCAGTCGACTGCCATCTGCTTTCGTCTTTTTGCGATGATTCAAACTTGCACATATCTCTATTCAAGTATGTTTTTCTCTCTTGCATCTCATGAGAAAAGCAAGCTTTTCTCTGGCTTCAGCACATTTCAAACATTTCAGGAAAGCATGGCGCGTCGAGATTCTCTCTCCCTGTCGGCGACACTTAAAAGCACTAATGTTTCTGTATGCTTTCGAGGAATCAGTCGACTGCCATCTGCTTTCGTCTTTTTGCGATGATTCAAACTTGCACATATCTCTATTCAAGTATGTTTTTGTCTCTTGCATCTTGAATAAGGACTGAGGATGGGTAATTTTACGTGAAATCGATTTACTATTAAAAATTTGCTGATCGATTCCTTGCTTACACCCATCGTGGAAAGTACATACTTGAATTGGTGATGGTTTATTTATGCATTTTTGTGACTCAAATCACCAAGTAACACGAATGCAGTAAGAGGATAAACAACAACATTAAAGAGCAGGGATGACATTCATGTTGATGAGAATACAAAACCATCAGGAACAAATTGATATGTTCGAACATACTTGAATTACAAACGGTTGGCGAAAGACCATATAGGTTAACTGCTCAGCTACCCCTGTTGCCAGCAAAAATCAATTTACAATTGAAGACGTTTCACATGTGATAAAAGAAGAGCAGCAAAATTCATTGAATTAACATCACACAAAAAAAGTAAGCAAAACAAAAGCAAAAGAACAAAAGGATAATTGTATGCCTATGTACAGGGAACAACTGCAGAGCTAAAACTTAAGGAAAAGAAGGGCACTAAAAACAATACTACAGAAAAGTGACAAGCATATGAAACGAAATTCAACAGAAATTTTGGCAAAATAGACGGACGTTTTTGTAATGTTTTCCAAACAACCAAGGCGAAACAGATTTCAATTTTTTAGGAATCTCAGTGATGTAGTCGAGACCGGGACCTGGCTCAAACTTCGAAACCGAGACCGAGACTTTGCCATAAAAAGCCGAGACCGAGACCCAGAACCGTCGCCAGAAAGTCGTCAATAAGGGGGCTTTGCATTTCTGCAAGGGGCTTTGGATTTGTGCGGTGGGGCTTGACACTGTAAAAATTGACAAAAATTCAACAGATGTATAGTGTTTCCTGTTTCAATTTGGGAGGCTAAGCCTCCAAAAGCCTGGGACGGGGCTGCCGAGACAGAGACCTGGAAGTTCGAGACGGAGACTCGATAGCTCACATTTCTTGGAAGGTTATTAAAGCTAATTTCTTAAAAAATGCTGCAAAAAAACATTTCGAATGTTGCCAAATACCAGCACAAAGGTGTTTGCCGTTGCTATGCTTCAATAAATTTGTTTTGACTCAGAAAAATTTGTAAATTGTCTCGTTCGATAAAAAACACTACCAACCATTCTGTGTAAGGACAGGAGGTGATGCCCTGATGCAGCTCCCATGTTCTGGCCTGCTACTCAGTATTGAAGTATGTTATTTGAGAACGTGGAAAAAAGGAGAATCATTACTTTCTATTTTAAACAAGCATACTCGATGTAGACGAGTGTATATAGCAGCACTCATCAAAACAGCACAGCTCCTGGAAAAACCACAAAATCTTAGAAAAAATAGTTAACCATGAGCTCAAAAAAATCGATCACTGGGTTCGTGCTAACAAATTATGTATCAATTATTCCAAAAGCAATTTTATGCTCATGAACAACCATAAAAATATAAATTTTTCAGTGTCAATTAATCATCACCCAATATCGAAGCAAAGCAGCTTAAAATATCTTGGCATTATACTTGATGATAAACTTAATTGGAGGTCTCAAATTGAAAAGTTGGTAACACAGCTCTCCAAATCATGTGGAATGTTGTTCAAATTAAAACACTATACCAACATTTCAGTGCTCAAATCTGTTTACTTCGCTCTTTTCCATTCCTATTTAACTTACTCAATACTTAACTGGGGAAGGGCCAACAAGACGACTTTACTCCCTTTAATTAGATTGCAAAATAAAGCTGTGAGAACACTTGAATATAACAAAACTAAAACAACT
>Ga0210059_1014973_pt1 | contig 11384 bp, 11 predicted proteins | sample Ectturendosymbi2_FD_188042 | JGI IMG/M metagenome (GOLD analysis project Ga0210059, IMG submission 188042) | Ecteinascidia turbinata endosymbiont from Florida, USA - Sample 2 (SPAdes) (version 2) | ecosystem: Host-associated > Tunicates > Ascidians > Unclassified | place: Key West, Florida... | reverse complement strand
TGGCGAGAAACAAAACTCATGTGAGATATTAGAAACCGAAACGAATTCCGCGTGAGTGATTCATCATCTGGGGACTTTTAATTCTTGAATATTCTTTCCTCGTTTCCTGATTTCCTCCAGTGAGGTAAGTGGAAGCACTGGCTCTGCTTGAGGAGCGCTGCAACCAGTTGCACAAGGTGTGTGTTTTGTTTCTTTTTTACAGGACCCGGTCTTCAACCCGAGCTATCCGTGTCTCTTTTTAGAAACGATGAACAGAACAAAAGCGATGTCTTGATTTGTTGCGTGAAACCTCTATTTCCTGTTGCGCGCTAGCTGAGTGGTGTTGTGGGAGAAAGCTGCAGTGCCGCATCAGGGATTGTTTGCATGAACGATTGTTGAAGTTTTCTGCAATCGACTGATTCACACCTTTAAACAGGCGAATTAATTGGGTGTAATGCGAACTCGAATTTTATAAATTTCGAGCAATTTTTTCCACACTTCGGGACACATCGTTTCTCTGCGCAGTGGTTTTGCCTTTATTGTTTTTAGAAGTATCTTTCATGTGGATTTTATCGGCAGCGAAACGAATTTTCTGCACAAATCAATGTTTCTAACTGTTCAAAGTGCAGCGAAGTACAAAGACCGTGATGTTGTTTTCACCAATGCAGGGCGAGGAAGCCGACACTCGAGAACAGAAATCCAAGGATAGTGCGACCAGTGCTCAGGCCATCGCGGGTCCGGAGACGACCAAAAAGCCCAGAGGAAGGTCAGGATTTGGCCGAAACCTTCCAGGACGTTGTTGACGTCGCGGGAAAACCTGAACTGTGCAATGGAAAACGCGAATTATCCGAGGATGAGCAGGTTGCGAATATGAACCTGGAGGGTGCACACAACAGCACCACGCCTAACCGTCGGTCTAGCGTGCCAGCGTCAGTGCTCAGTCAGTCGGTGGGTGCACGTGCCAGGCAACGAAGGAGAGGGTCGGAATCTTCCAGCAAGGTCAGTCGGTGGCCTAACTGCGAAAGTAGCTCAAACTCGTCATTTGTTCCTTGCGCAGTTGATGTTTTTCTTCAGAAACAACGCGTCCGCCCAAAGCGGACGTAAAGCTTTGGAGGACGCAACGTGCACTTGCAAAGCGTGTCTCGTACGTTACTAGTTGCACAACCTAACGGGTCACACATTACTGGTGAAGGATTTGTTCACGGAAGCAAATTTCACCAGGAGTGGAGATGATATTCTCAACAATTAACAAAAATGAGTCGATCCAATAAACCTACCGCGGCCTATTTTAACTGCAGTTCTACCGCTGTCTACCATGGCTTACTGAAATAAAGGCCTACGTGGCTCGTCCCGGCAGAAAACCACACTAACTCAGATACGTGGACAACTTTCTAACTGAAAATTTTCAGAAGTCCTTAAGCATGTATATATCTGCCACTTGGAATTATATTGCATTCCGGAATTATATCTTTTCAGCTGTAAAGTTTTATTTATGCCAAAGGGTAATGAGATTAGTTACTAACGTACGTTTGTGTGAAATTTCCTATAAAAACAGGTAAATTAGCCCGCCATTTTGAATGTAATTACCGCATATGTCGGAATCTTTCCACCGAAAGATCATAAAAATGCAATTTTCATGGTCTGCTACCAACAAAACCTATATATGGCCACGTTCCACACTATGTTGCGACGTTAATCCGGCAAAATCATGGAAAAGTGTAGTTTTAGTTGTCATTTCGAATAAATTATAAGGAGTCAAATGTAGTCGCCAGTCGAAAGTACAATCAAATATAGATTTAATATCTAAAATTGACGTGAAAAGGGGGCAAGGCTTTTCTATAATTTCTACAAAAGCATCTCGTATACCCAGGGGCGTAACGAGATTAGATGGTGCCCGGGGCAAGAAGCAAGTTTGGCGCCCCATATTTGAACTTACGGTCTTTCGGAAGCAAATGTACTGAATTGAAGAAAGTACTTGTGACATTGTTAGGACTTTTCGAGCCCCGCAGTCATTCACCGCCCCCATAGTGATTCGGCGCCCGGGGAATTTTACGCCCCTGCGTTTACCCCACCCTTCTAGCAGCACTCGTTATCATTATTTTTGTTCCTCTACCCTGTGTGTTGAACCTGCTTTTTCACTTACCTAAGGAGCTTGTGTCTGAGTCAAGTAAATAGCAGTGATAATTTGGTATCTGGCGATGTTGCTTTGCAGAAGCAACTATCTGGCGATGTTGCTTTGCAGGATAACTCCCACGAAGGCTGTGGTAGTTCTTAAATATAAATAAACTGAACAAAAATTGCAAATTTCCCTCAAAGCATTGAATACGGAAAACTGAGCTCAGTTCAAATGCTTAGAAAGGACCACTTGCGCTTTCAATCCTTTTGTTCTTACGCTTAAAAACGCCTTCTCGCTTGCTGGTACTCCATTCTATGGCGATAAGCAGCAAAGACTAAGCAAAAACGTTTTAAAAATGTGCAATCCAATTTCCAATCAGCAGTCGCAGGATAGCCATACATCAACCTTGATGAATTCTTGCCATTTTTATTTGATTTCACATAAAAAAAAAAATTACAGTAGGTGATACTTAATTCCATATTGGAAGACGGTGTGTTTTTTGCTCATTCTGTTATTTATGGTAACTGAATTGGAACTTGCGTGACGTAATAAATATAGAAACTGAAATCTTCGTCGTAGTAGCGATCATTAATCACTAGACAACAAATTTTTAACAAATCTTTGTTTACCTGAATTTTTAAGTGTTTTTAGAAGTTTTTTGGGGCGCTGATTAAAAAATGATGTTAAAATTTTTGTAATGTCAACGGTTTGACCACAATTTTTAATTTAATGAAATGACATTTGTGTACAAATAGCAGTTATGCACGACTTATAGGATGATACATAAACACGCAAGAAAACACGACTCGAACGTAATAATTACGGAATAAAATAATCATTTTCGTTACATTTTTCACAGGTGAATAAAATAATCATTTTTCACAGGTGATGTCAGATTCTCTTTTCAGATTCTTCCTATGTGGTCAAGTTTTTGAGCTATTTAATATTTTAAATTTATGCAGTTGTAGCATTTTAAGCATACTGTTGCATAAGAGGGTTGCACATTTCGTGATTTGTTGAACTGGCTAACATGTTATTTAAGCACTAGTGACTTCTTGTAATAACCGTGATTTGTAAACTAGCTTATGAAGAGCAGTGTGCAGCATAGAAAACATACAGAGGTTAAACAAACACAAAACGTCAGTTAGTGTATACTGTATACTTGCAACTGTGACTTACAAGACACAGATGAGAAACTACGCAGATATCATGGCCTTGCAATGCAAGGATTGTGGTGAAAAAACAACGTTAAAATGCAAAGAATAGCCCAAACATGATAGCATACTCTTTTTTCATGAAAGAAGAGATTGCACGGTTGCTAATCCAGAAATTGTCTTTTCTGTGTTTTTCGGGAGTAGCTACTGCAAGCAACCTCTTTCTAAGCACCAACAATAGTCTGCCTACATGTTGGTATTCCAGCATCCCTGGCATCTTTTCTATTGTTGTTGTATCTTGGTGGAAGGCTCTCCTTGCTCTTCAATCATTTCTTCTAAGTTTTCAGGAAAATAGTTCACATGACTATGAAAAAAATGAACCTTCACACTCATATTGCATCCTAATTTTTCGTCAGAATTTAATAGCTGTTTTGAAAGGTCGTAATAGTTAGGGGCTTTGAAATATCCAAGGAAGTTTTTGACAACTGCTAGTGACCGCCAAGCATTATTACCAGGGTTGTCAAGGTAAGTGGAAAATATTTGTCCTACATTTAAACGTCATATCTGAGAACCATAAAAAAATCCAACCCTCAAATTTTCAGTGCTCAGCGCAGGGAACTTTTCACACAAATATGCAAAGCAGTCACTTTTACCTACTTAAAGCTTTTGCAAACTGTTTTCATACTTTGATATGGAAAGGAGGAAGTAACACCTCGTTTGGATTAATCAAAGGAAAGTGTATTATATTTCTTTTACCAATCTCAAGTCTTTCTCTCTTTGACCAACTTTCCCTAGTCCAATGCTCTTGGCAAGCCCTGCTGTCCCACTGACACAAGAAACATGGAAAGTTTGTGTATCCACTTTGTTGCCCAACCAATATGCACAAATTCTTCTAATTTGCTGCAAATCATCCAGTCATGCTCATCAACTATGGTACCAGGCACAGACTATTCTGACATAGGATTTTATTGTAGTTACCGCTTATAACAGGCTAGCACTAACTCACTCCCTGTGGGCCTACGCGGTTCAACAACAGCTGATAAAGCATTTCAGCATTGACAAGCACAACTACTGACTACAAAATCTGTTTTCAAGTTAAAAATAGTGGGAGATAACATTTGAAACTTTTGGTGAGGTTTTTTAATATTTTGCGAAAAAATACATAAGGTATGCCCTCTAGCGGCTAATCCTGACCAGATGGTCAAAAACGGATGCGATTTTTGGACTCAGCGCCCCCCAAAACCCCCAAATCCGTCACAAATTTCAAGTCCCCAGAATCCTGTATACCGGTGTAATTAATTAATCAAGCATTCACAATCAGTAATGTAAAATTCGGCGAAAACATATTTTTGTAAATATCTTCAAAATCGTTGACATTAGACAAAAACTAACGCCGAATTCGGTTTCAGCGACCCAAAAAACATCTAAAAACACTAGAAAAATCAGATAAACAAAAATTTGTTGTCTAGTGAATTATTCATTGTGGTCCTTGACTACCGTCTGCTCCCCGATGCGAAAGATGAGCGCGGCTGTCGTTTTTACTCGTAGCAGACGTAGCTCGTGAAGGTGCTTCATAAACAACCGCCGCAGACGCAGTTTTGTCAGTCCTGTTTCGTCCCTTCCAGAACTCGCTGTTGAAGTAGTGTTTGGTCTGCCAGGAAGCGCAGGGCCATAACCCCATCGATGGTTTCCTAGAAAGATCTCCTAAGGATGCTGTATGCGCTGACTCTGTGTATGGAGCTGTACAATGTGCTGCAGTTGTGCCCGATCTAAAGAGTTGCCATGCACGTTTCTACTTAGGTAGAAGCTACTAGTTGATTGATAGTTGTTATCGCGTGTAAATGGAGTTAATTTGGAAAAATAAGAGAAGTCATTTACTGTTTTGTTATGTGAAAAAAGCGCCTAGTTGGTATCGATGTGCGAAATAGTGCACTAACCTGCATCTTTTTCTACAGAACCTAATGCCCGATTTCGACGAAAGTGACGGCGATGCTGCTTCAGGTAGGCAATCTCATCTGTCCCGAAAAGAATATAATTCTACAGTATACGCATTTGCTTTACCGTATCTGGGTGGCACTTGTGGAAAAATCGTCGTAAACGTCAGTCATCGGCTGGGCGAAGCGATTGCCCTGCTGTTGGTTTGCCTACTCAGCTGTCCCGCGCTGGTTGTGTGACGTCTGTTTTTGATTGACAGGGGACGCGGCGCAGAACGACCTAGCGAGGATGCAAATGAGATTGAAGCAGAATGAGCGTTACATGCAAATACTGCATAACCCTGACATTGTTACCTTCGGCCAATATCGAGTGTAAGTCGAAACGTGACACAAATGCCTAAGTACTTTGGAGTTTCTTTAGCGTATAATTGTAACTGTACTCTGAATGACCGATTCCCCAGAGACAAAGATCACTGAGGTATGACTTGGTCAAGCTGGGGACAATGTCACAATGGAATTAAGCCACATTAATCATGTGACACTTCACAGTGGCTTGGAAGTTTGGTGGCATGCAACGAGCGCTTTGATGTGGACATGTGTTGCAACTGTTGTTTTCTGTGTTCAGCTGACTCTTTAAGGCTATATCTCAACGTTTTCGGCAAATTTTTGCTGGTAATGGCTATAACTGAGCAGTAGGTGGTTGTTTACGTTTGTGCTGCCTGAAAACGATGCTTTTGTGTCGAAAAGAGCTTCGCCAAAAGTCGTCGAACATGTCGACCTGGTCATCCTTGCTCGCAGCAGTTTGAATGAAAGCAGACTCGTTCCGGCATCAGCATAGACTTCTTCAACAAACAGCGTTCGTGGCTTTTCCATTCACATTGTGCAGCATGTAATCGATTGACTTGGTCATCTTGCTTTGCAAAAATATACTGATAACACTGTAAGCATGTAATTAGAATTCTCTCCTTTGAGACTGCACTTTTAATTTCAAACTATATAGTGTACGAATACAATCAACATTGATAAAGTCATTGGAACTACCTCTGAAACGGTAACTATAGTTGCATGGTGGTGGTTGCTACTTCAGGTGCAGTTGTCAACTGAAGGTCGATAACATAAGGATAAGAAAAGCAGCAATGTCAGAAATCATGTCGTTTCTTGCATTTGTCTTGATTTGTTTAGAGCTGTTTTTTTTGTGTCATTGACCGAATTTTTTTGAAGTGACCGAAAAAAGTTAAAAGTCATTGCGGTCATAATGCTTTTTTCGGCCATAAAACATACGGTAAACGAAAAATGACAATTTTTTTGAAGCTACTGCGGACAAATAACCGAAATGTCTCAGCGAACAAACGCTAGTTTAGAGTCATGACTGAGGTTGTAACTGATCAGATATTGCGAATAAATAATTCAAATATAAAGGAGTAGAAGATAAAACGAAGCCGCGGGGTTGCATTCTTGATCAAATGGCAATACCACTACGTTGCATTAACTATTGCAAGCAGTGGCAGACATTGAGGTTTTTGATAATGCTTCGTTGAGGGTAACCGATGTGTCTGCTCGATCCTAAAAAGTGTTGTCTAGTGATTTAGGGCAGATTGTGATGCTGCATCTGGATTATTTTTGTTAAAGTAATGACGTATAGGGAAATCGCGCTGACACGCATTTTTTACGCTTGTTTTAAATGAAAACCTTGCCTTAGGAGTTTTAATACGAAACGAAGTCACGCCAGGGATGATTCAGAGTTGTTTGAACAGTAGAAGCACATTCAACTGAATACTGCACCAAAAGCAACGGTCGCTGCGTACAAGACCCTGGGTGTCGTCCTTCCATTGTATCCATCTGACACCCTGGTCTTCCTGTGTAGAACTCAGGAAGGAAACTACGCCCCGGAAGAAATGTATGGTTCGACGGAGCGCCGACGAATTCGTTCTTCGAGCGACAGCACATCGCCGCTGGGAAAACCGCTACTTTCGCCAACAATCGACGCCTTGCATGACGCACCGTCGGCGTCCGAACAAACTCCCCAAACGGCGCTAAGATCCTGTGATGATGACGATCATACCCAACCCACTGTGAAACAAGATCTCAAAAGCGACGACCGAAACCAGACTGGTAATAAATTAAATATCCCGAACATGAAAGCACTTTGTTACAAGTGTGTGTTCGTCATGGATTTCGAAAGGCTCCAGTAAGTTGTCTACACCGCGTGGTTATTATAACCCAGATTACTGAAGATGTTTTACGGAGTGGTAACAGAAACTAAGAATGTTTGGAGGTAATGAGACTTAAAAAGTGAACCTAACCCCAAACTATCTCATTACTTGCCTTCTAGGATGAGTGATTATTATACATTTCAAAATGATGCCAATTTCCGTCTGTAATTTTACGATTAGACTTTAGCACCATGTGTCCGTATCCAACTTTTCGTTATTTAAAACATCCGTCGCCATCGTTGCAATATTCTACCAAGACTTGCTGCGTAATGCTATGTCTGTTACCTGTGGTTGCACTGTCTGTTACCTGTGGTTACACTGTATTCTTTGTTATGTGTGCTGCAGTAAATGCAGTGTCCAGCCAGACAACAGAATTGTATGAATTGTCGTTTGTCTAGTCTCAACTTCAGACGACCTGATTTTCCTTTCGACTGCAGAAAATCCTCCCACAGATGACAACACAGAAAATTATGTTTCTCTGGATGTAAGTCATTGCGTTTGATCTAAAAAATTTAGGACATCTTTAATTTTAAACTGCCCATTTATCATACCGGTGAAAAACGTCCGTGTTTTGTTGGAGCAGTTCAGTTTTTGTGTACGTTTCCTCTTTATTTTCAAACTTTCGCAGAACCTTTCGAGCTTGAACAGTACAGCTTTGATCGGCGACTACTCTCTTCGAAGTGAAAATCCAAGTCCGGAAAAGAGACAAACCAGCGATAAAGCTGCAAACGGTATTTTGACGTTGGCTGCTTCACGCGTGAGACAAAAACGTTTGTATCCCGTACGTTAGAAACCCATGGTGCAGAAATGCTTCGCCACCGCTTGAGCTTTCTTGTACATCGGCTGAGATTACACGGTCTCAGCAGTAGCACTGCTTTCCCAAACGACCCCGTTCAATGTTTTTAGGAAAGCGTTTTTTCTGCCAGCGTGTAGCAACACATCTGACTAAATGTGTCAGCGGCGGATTACGCTTAAACACATAAAGCTTTGCTGCTGCGAAAGATTTGTGACGTTGATCCGGATACGTTTCTATCAGGTCGACAGCTGAGGCTTTCGGACGACTCATTTCTCGGATTGTTTGTATTCGGTTGTCGTACGTTCCACTCATCAAAACTGCAATTCAAAAATTGAGAAAGGTTTTGTTTCTGTAAAACTTTCAACTTCCGCTGAAACTTGGACAGGCATTTCTCGGTGACGATATCGTGTTGTCAACAAGAATCACGATAAATGTACAACGTGAAAATATGTAAAGCAACACTCCTAATTTGGTTTGCGTCACGAATAGTTTGCAGTACGATAAAAGGCGTGCTTCAGGTGTCGCATTGTCTCGGAAAATGTCAAAAGATGTCACATCGCAACTGCGGCTCACGACAGTTATTACCGCATCCTCATTGCAAGCCAGAGGAGCCGTCATGTAAAGTCGACCTACATTAACCACCAGCAGCGTTGAACTGTTAACTGAGCACTAAGAATTTTCATTGAAAAGGAATTGCAAATACCTCGCGCGCTGTAAAGTTAATGTCCCCTGCTTCCGCGACACAAAGAAAGGAAACAAAGCTATTGCATTTTTGCTTCGCTCCATCTTTTCAATTTTTGGGGCGGCGGCAGGGGATTGCCCTGGGTCTAGTCAGGGTTAATGTCGTTTGGGTTTATTTTTGCTGCACGGAATCTTTTTGTCAAAACCAATAGCCCACCACATATACGTGAACTCATAACTAGGACTGCGCCGTTGATTTATGACGAGCAGCAGTGATGGGACGTGCGACGAAGACCAGTGTTGAAGGCAAAGTGGGCGACAAATGCTCGGATTTCCATTTATGCTTTGTCATATATTTTAGTACCTTTCAGTGGGAAATTAAGTCCTTTTTTCACTTTTTTTCTACGGTAGATTCCCAAGTGTTCTCACCTACCCAACAAAAGGTTGTGAACAAACTGTTGGACAGAGGTAAGGCTGATGACCTAATAGTGAATTGAGAGACAGTGTGTGTAATATGGTAATAACATACTCCAATAATAAGTCAGTTCTTTGTTCAATATCCTTGGTTTTCTTCTCGGCTCCGTTATTTCGTTGGTACCAGTTCAATGTTAGATTTATGCTTTCAACCGAAATCATGTCGTGTTGAATCGGTTTAGAGGTGATTTCTGTGTCTGTGCACCTTGTCATGATACTCCTTGAGCAGTTTCCCTTATCCAATTATTCTTTTCACAAATAAAACCCTAAACCGATGCTTGGGGCTTCTAGCGTCAAGGCCCCACCATCGTTACTTGCCCCACTCGGTTTGTCAAACAGGTGCGGTGTTAAGCCATTATGAAAATTCAATGCTGCAAACTGCTTTCATTCATTCAGGGTTGAATGGAGTGGCTGAAACACGAAGTTTTGAGTCAGATGAACCGATCTCAAATCGTGACGGCCGACCTTCGAGCTGGCGGCCCTGCTCTGCCAAAACCCCAGGTGCTGATTTGTTTTGTTGATTGAGAGAGAATGCGCTCGCGACCAGCGACTTTCTCATGGTGGAAGTCTTGCTGAGGGCAGCCCGCATTGGGCAGTTCATTTATCCGAGCGTCTGCCTTCAAGATTGGGCGCCTGGTGTTTGGTTCCCGATCGGCTATTACCCAAACAGGGAACCTCTGTTTCGGGCCTTAACAAATCTGCAGCTGCTGCGTAGGTGTGTTGTTGCGCGCGGCTTAAATAAGTCACGTCTTGCCAAGTAATTTGACATTGATCTATTGACCTGTGTGCTAAATAATGACCTCTGTTAATGTGACTATTCTGGTAACTGCTAACGTGTGGTTTATCGCCAATAAAACGCACCACCAGGTTTGTAAAATTCATTACCATTAAGTTTACTGTTAAACAGAAACTGCCGCGGTGCTTGCTGCTGCTGCTAGTGGCTATTGCTATAAACGACATAATATAGACTCAAAATTTACTCATTCCACTTGTGTCGTTGCGTTGTCTTCTGTTTTCTGGTGGGTTACGTGACCACCTCCTTCACTTGTATTTTTGCGACCGCTCTTCACTCGTGCAAACATGCGAAGATTTTTAATGCGAAAGGAAGTAGAATATCGGCAGATGGAGAGAGTGTATCAAAGATACTCTGAACCCAGTCACTATCACACCATCGCGCACACGGGCACGTTGGAGAAGGCAAATAGTATAACTGCACCCGAAGTCTTCTTAGCTGTCAAATCATTGAAGGCTTGGAAGACTGCAGCTTGTGACGAAATCCGACATGAAATGCTCAAAACATCTAACATAGAAAGAGTTCTTTGTCTGACCCGTGTGCGTCAAGTAGCCTGCTGTTCTGGAAAGGCACCGAAAGATGGCAAACTGGGCTGATCATCTCCACACACAATAAGGAAGACGGGAAAGAATGCACTTACCACCAGGACATCTCTCTTCTTAGCCAAGTGCCTTGAAAAAAATGCCGCTAGATAATGGAACCAAAGCTGCAGGATACCCAGTGCGGTTTTCGCCCTGGCCGTGTGACCAGGCTGGAATGCACATTATCACTGGAAAGACCGAGGTATTATGTCTCTCCACAAATCCAAGCCAGTTCGCGCTGCAAGTAAGCGGCAGTACACTAGAAGAGGTGGGTGAGTTCAATGGTGTCCACGACGATGAGGTGGTGGTGACGGAATGCGGAACAAGGAGATTTGGTAAAATAAACGCACTTCTGCGTTAGTATTGTCGCTCTATGGTGACAAAACGGAGCTTTCAAACACCGCAAAGCTCTCAGTTTTTAAATGGGTGTTTGTTCCGATCATCACCTATAGTCATGAATCTTGGGTAATGACTGAAAGAGTACTAACTCAAGTACAAGCGGCAGAGATTGGATTTTGCGAAGAGTTCACGGCGTGACACTTCGTGACAAAGTGCGCAGCTGTGAAAGTCGTAAAGCCTTGAATATCGAGCCACTTTTCCGACTAGGGAACCTTGATTGTAGCAGCTTATGCGTGTCGTGCTCTTGTTCGCAACTTGTTCATT
>Ga0210059_1014972_pt1 | contig 11385 bp, 4 predicted proteins | sample Ectturendosymbi2_FD_188042 | JGI IMG/M metagenome (GOLD analysis project Ga0210059, IMG submission 188042) | Ecteinascidia turbinata endosymbiont from Florida, USA - Sample 2 (SPAdes) (version 2) | ecosystem: Host-associated > Tunicates > Ascidians > Unclassified | place: Key West, Florida... | reverse complement strand
TGCTTCTTTGGACAGTTGCAAAATTAGCCAAGTCAGGATTTTAATAAGTAAACGAATAGCTCGCGGAGCCCCGAGGTTTCTCTCGCGGAGCCCTGGGGCTCCGTACGGAGCACTTTGAGAACCTATGTGCTAGGCTACACTACACTTGCTACTAACATACTCAGGGTCTAACGCCTAATCCTAAACTAGGAGTTCCCAACTCGGGCACATGTACCCCTAGGCTAGTAGGCGTGCATTTGCCTATCTGAAGGGGTACATTTGAGGTTAGCAATAAGGGAAAAAATATGTTTACATATTATTCATTTCAAGATATTTATACATACATCAGTGAACATTATTTTCAAAATGATTTATGCTTATTGGTAAATCCATTCTTGTTATTTCGCACAGCCTTTTTGTCATAAGAAATTTTGGGGGACATGCTCATCTATCAAAATTCTGAAGGCATACATGGCCAGAGAAAGTTTGATAACACCTGTCCTAAACCTAAACCCAGTCCCATCGCCACAGGGGAGCTTTAGTGGGCTTAGTCACCCAAACAAAGCTCCAATCCCCCCCAAATTTAAACATGAAACACAATAAATCAGTTGAGTTTTTGTCAATTTTTGGAATGTTAAGCCCCCCTGCACAAACGCAAAGCACCCCTGTTGAAAACTTTCTGGTGACGGTTCTGCCTAAACCTCGGCGACAGTGACAGACTATAAATGAAAGTGTTAGTGATTTGATTGATTCATAACATGGTGCACTGGTTTGCATGGAAATAAGTGAAACAGAACAGTAAAATGGATAGACCAGCAACAAAACATTTCCTTGTTAGATTTTGAAACTTTGCAAAAACAAAAATTTTCACCCAATTGGCGAGCAGACCACAGCGGCCCAGAATGACGTCACTGCTAAAAAAATTGTTAGCGGTCTGTTTTAAAACCTTAAGTGGACTGTCCGAAGACTGGACTGTTAGCAGCCCGTGCCATTGCTAGTAAGCGTCACAGAGAAAACAGAGAGACAGTGAGTACTGTCAAGCCACAATTAATAATTTGCTTGTATTTTGGCTGGCTCATTACATTTCGGTATGTGTGTATGACGTGACAATTGCACCAAGGATTGCGTCAACAGCAGCAAATAAACTTTTCTGAAGGAACTGTCCTGACAAGATCCATTCTCGAGTCATTATAATGTGAGAAATTCAGTGTTTGTTCTTTTCAAAGTTGCGGCAAATTATTTTTAAAATATTGGCTTTGAGCACTGATTATCAAAATACTGGCCTTTCACCAGCCTCTGCTAAATTAGCAGTAAAATACCGGCCATCTGGCAACCCTATATAAATATGGCATTGTTGCATAAAATTTGTTGATTTGGAATATAAGTATCTCATATGTTTGGTGTGCCTGCAAAGCCTGTATCTGGCTTTTATATGTTTATCAGATATTTGTTTTACGGTTCTTTAGGTTACTTGGTCTAAATTTTTGTTTCTTTGTGATCACTACTTGCTCTTAACACATTGGGAGCTGGCATACGATATACTCGTACTTTCAAGTCTGCGTGCACCACAAAATTTTGTTTTTTTGGCCATAACTTTTGAACCAGAAATGCCAATCAAAGACTCTAAAGCAGGGATGGGGAACCTGCAGCCTGTGACAACATTTGATATGGCCCGCATCAGAATTTCGGTTACCCAATTTAGAACACTATACCGTGTCAAAACGAAGCCACGAAATCCCATGATAAGCACATGCTTAAGGTAGTATGTAATAAGAAGCCTCCATCCCTCAGTCAAATAAAGGTAGAATTTTAGGATACAACCAGTTGGTGTTTGCGACCCGCAAGTGATAATTCACAATTTATGCCCCCCATGATGGTAAATAGGTTCCCCACCCCTGCTCTAAAGCAAGGGTGCAACAACCTATTTACTATCACAGGTTGCATGAATTGTGCATCATCGCTAGCGGACTGCAAAATCAATGAATTTTATCCTGAATTCTACCCTTTATCTAACTATGAGGAAGAGTGATTCTCTTGGTTTACTATCCAAGTACCTGCTTACCATGGAGCTTTATTTTGACGCGATATTTCACTCTAACTTAGTAACGAAAATTCTGATGTGGGCCATATCAAATTTCATATGGGCAACATTTGGCCCGGAGGCTGCAGGTTCCCCACTCTTGCTCTAAAGACTCATATTATAGTCTAGTTTCCAATGAGTCAAAAATTGGTTCTTGGCATTGGCACCTAGGGCCCAGTGACCTCGGCCAAAAATGAGTAAACCTATCCCCATTATGATGACACCCACAAAAAAAACAAAATCCAAAACTCTCCTTTTTTTAGCAGTCTAGACTAGAAGACTTCCCGCTTCTTTACAGGGTTTGAACAGCTTTCCAGCTCAATCAGCTGGAGAGTTATGGTGGTGCAAAGTGATGCAAGAAAGGTGGCACACACGGGACTGAAAAGTATGAATATATCATACGCTGGTTCCCAACATGTAAACCTTCTCTAAATAGTGTGCATTTTTCAGATCATCAAGCATCAGCTTTGAAACCTGCTATTTGTTTTATTGTACAGAACAAAATATTTGTCATCAAAAAAGTTCACTTCCCAACAAATTGCATCATTGTATGTTCGATTTCCCACAATTTTCAATATACCTGTTGTTAATCTGGATGGAATTTTGGGATTTTATCAAAGGATTCCCACAAGCCATGAAAACAAACAAATAATTTATGGTGGCTCAGAAGTTCGGAGCATGATAATTCGGTAATTTCATATACTTTGAATTCTACAACTTGTTGATCATAATGATTAAAAAAAAAGCTATTTATGATAAAATTAGCGTCTTTCCTTAATTTGCAAGACCAGTAAGTAAACAGTGGTATAGCCAGTGATTTTCAACCTTTTTCAATAGCAGAACAGCTTCCTTGTCAGTAAATGCCTTCATGGACTGAAATTATGCAATTGGCATAAAGGGAGTAGAAAATTTTATTGCTGATGTCACTCCAGAAACTGTTTTGTATTGGTTTGTGATCACAAGTGCTAAGAATCTTTCAACTCACACTTCTTTGCAAACTCCACTATGTCTGGGATTTTTGGATTGCGCTTAAGCTTGTTTGCCTCAGAGGTGTTGTAATGACTATGACCGCAAAATGTGTAGTATTGGTTGAACTGTGTTGATTTATTCTTAACATGGGTTTAGTAGCAATTGAAGTTTTGTGTCCTGAGGACACAATAATAATGTAAACACCAGTAGCAGCCCTTTCATAAGCAGGAATGGGCACCATTTGACTTATATCTACTCATCTGCTAGGTCAGTGGTTCTTAACCTTTTTTATCCCATGCACCCCTTTAACCATAATTCACAGATGAAATCCCCCCTTAGAAATTTTGTTGGTGAAGTACACTTTTGCATCAGTACACTAAGAAGAGAAACTAAACTCTTCACAATTGATAAGCTAAACTATATTACATTTTGAACAAAATACCAAATACAAAATTCCCCCCAGTTGAGAACCCCTGTGCTACGTATTATACTGGCTATTCAATGATGCCTGAATGGTGCGATCATTGCCTAGATGTGTGATCATTAGGCTACACATTTTTTAAAGTAGCAATCTGCTTCAAAACAAAGCACAAAAAGTGAAGCTATGCAAATGCAGTGAAAACAGTATGTTCTAGTAAATTATGAGAATGTAAAATGTCACAAATATGCAAATCAACATGTAATTTTGATTAATGCTATACAACATGAAAACAGACGTGGGGACGCCAAAAGGTTGAAAGTGACTACATCAGTCAAAATGCTTGTTGCGAATTTCAATTTTACTGATGTGTAAACCAAGAGTCTGCTGGCAGTGACAGAATTCATAAAAGAATACAATGCAAGGAGTATTATTGAGAGCATTTGCATCATTATAAAGAACCAAGTGAAGATTGGATCTAGCATTCACATTTGTGTTTGGCTGGGAAATGTTTGTTCAATTTAGTAGGTTTACCTGCTTAATCACATTCTGTGAGTGCATAACTGTTTGCAGATGTCCTACGCTATTGGCTGCAGAGTTGGAAGATGTGTTTCTACGGGTGAAACTATTTGAATTTTCTTTTGGTTTCACTATCCCTCAACTACGCCTGCTTTTGTATCAAAGGCCGCAAATTTTATTACAAGGTACAATGGTTTGATACCAGCTGCTGTATTTGGTTAACCAACTGTTGTCACTGAAATTGGAACATGTTAACAAAACGTGATTTTACTGTCAGTTCCGAACAGTTGAATTTTGAAATCTTCCTTGTCATTGTGTAGGTCAGCTATTATTGAGATTGATGGGGATGATGCTAAACAGGCTTGCTTAGCCAAAAATGTAACCAATACTCATGCATATACTGATGTTTTCTGTGACTCCTGTACACTTAGAGCAGGGGTGACGAACCTATTTGCTATTGTGGGCCACTTTGTCAGTTACCGCTGAGTAAGCGGGCCGCACAACTTTTTAGTCATACTGTGAAACCTGTTAAAAACGAAAAAATTGTTCATCAACAGAAACAAACAACAAACGAAAGTAATAACTGCTGGTCTCGCCTGAATGCTTCGCGGGCCACACGAAATTCTTTTGTGGGCCACGTGTTCGTCACCCCTGACTTAGAGTGTTCAGTTGCTAGCCTCAGTGGCGTAACTATGCAAGGTAGCGCCCATGGCAAAGTTCAAATGTACGCCCTTTTTAATAATTTAAGTATTACATAAAGGCACAATTTTTACAAAGATGAATCATGTAGAAAATAAAGTTTTTTTAAAGGAAAATATTGGTGTTTATTTTTGCTTTGAACACTTCAGCAAATAAAATATAAATTATCCATAAGGACCACAACATACTTCTATACTCATTTATTTTGATTATGAAGCACACCAAGACATTCAAATGATATCGTTATAGTTTATAGGTCTACACAGTGTTGCCTGACAAAATTGGGTATATTACAATAAAATATAACGATATATTGCAACTGCAAACGACAATTTCTTTTGAAATGCAGCACATTTAATTTGAATTGAACAATAATATATTTAGCGCAAGTCATGTATCAATTGTGTTCGAAAAACATAATTCCATCAAAGCATAGCATAAACATATCCAGCCTTTTCCGGTTAATTAGACAAAAATGCTAATTAAACAACACTTGCCGTGCTTTTATCGAAGCAAAGTCGTCTATGACTTCACCAACGTAAGCTTGCGCTATTTCGCTCCTTTCTATTTTCATCAAAGGTAGATCAGAAAACCTGTCCTGACTTATTGTTAGTCATTGAGGCCCGGAGGTATGAAAGGATCAGTTTCAGTTTACTGAAAGATCGTTCGCAGCTTGCAATACATATAACTGACATTGTCAACATTATTTCCAAAGCAATTCGAAGGATGTCAGGAGGTCTTCAGGACGCGGTAAATTTCAGCCCAAAATTTTAGAGGCCAAATATTTTGAATTTAAATGAGCAACAGCACTTGGTTTGGGACACCGTTTCTCGAAGCACAAAGCGTTAAGATATGCAAGAAGTTAGGGCAGGTCGTGGCCCCCTGGCTATGCATATGTTTCACAAGGCCTTGGAAATCGAACAGAAAGCCAAATTTAGACAGAAAATGCTCGCCCTAAACAAGACTAACAAATCTCTTTCATGAGATAACATTTTTGATCAGCTGGTATGGTACCGATACTAACTGCTAAAGCTAACTGATGTTCTCTAGGTTAGTCTCTGGACTGGGGCGTAATATTCAGCCTAATTTTTATCGAATACAAGTGGCTGGCAAAGAAGTTTCGTAAAGCCGGAGTAGGCCGCAGCAGTTTAAGTAATTAGTAGGTCTGTAGGATCTCAACAGCAGTTATTTGCATAACAGTCAGATTCTCACAGCCACTGACTTAAACTCGCCTCAGCCAGATTCTGCATAATGTCTTCTTGCCTAAAATGCAGCTGCACGACTGACTTATCCTTATAGCATGAGAAGGCTGGTTTGCCAGACATCTTTTGAGAAAAAAAGCCAAACCATGTCCAACAAAAGCCAAGTGTGGTAAAAAAAAGCCAAATTGTTAAAAACAAATGAAATTTCTGCCTTTTCCAAGTGTTACCATGTTTTCTCCAAAGTGGTCAATAAAGCGAATAGCACTGTGACAGAATATGCTCACAGCAATCTGAAATTCAGCCATTTTCAGTGCATCACTTTTGCTGCTTGAAGTCTTAACAACTTTGAAGGCAGTTTGTCCTGTTGGTGGAACTCTCCTATGTTTTTAGCTTGTTTCATGATTCATCAAGTTAGTGACTGCTGTAGTGTGCCTTGGTAGGCTATAATTGCTGTTTGGCATAACTTGCGATATGCATTTTCTGAACAATCACTGGTCTTCTTCAACCAAAGAAATGTCTTTTCCCATTACTATTGCATATCCGCCCTTTCTCATAGCTGCTCTTCCACTTTGAGGATGACATACCGGTGGTCAATGGTTTATTGTTTCATATGACACAGCCTACAAACAGGAGCACTACAAGAAGCCATTGCACTGAGCAAACCAACCACAATAGTGAACATTAGAGCAAATGAAAATGCAATAACGCAATGGTTGATCAGTGTAAACAAAGACGGGTGCTGTGTCATATAGGATTGGTGAGGGACCACTGTGGTGCCAATTAATTGAATTAGTTTATGATGTATGAGGGCAAGGCAACATGTTTGAACATTAACAACAATGACAACAACTGAATTGAACGAATCTTATGTTTGGGAGATATGGGTTGCCAGATAAAGTTTGAGAAAATATACAAAGCACTGTCTAAGAAACCCTAATAACACTTTTCAGCAAGATCCTTAAAAGCCAAGACACCAATCTGATAGCATATGCGAACTGCCTCCAAAAAAGCCAAATATTGAAGAAAAAAAGCCAAATAATTTTTTTGACGCCAACGACCTCTAAAAAAGCCAAATTTGTGAAATTTGGCATCAAAAAAGCCAATCTGGCAACCCTGTGAGAAGGACGAGGCCTCGTAGCTATTGCATGCGAGCGTTCTTGTTCTACCACAATGTCTGACCGTCATGTTATGTCATAATACCGCAGTTTTGTCATAATGCTTTGTGGTGCTGGCGCCCCGAATTAATACATTAGGTAAGCGTGCGGTGTTGATGCAGCTTTACAGTTTGTGAATATACGGGGTGCAAGATAGAGGTTCAAGAAACTGTAAATAAGATCTTAATTTTTGCCAAGCAATTTTGCGCCCCTGTCAAAGTGGCGCCCATGGCACGTACTATGCCTGCCATAACCTACAGTAGATACGGCACTGGCTAGCCTACACTGGAGAGTAAAGCCAGTGGACCAAAAATGTGTTTGACAAGTTTATTTTTTAAATTAATATAATCTGTTTTGCGCTCAGGATATTTGGAAATTGAGGTCAGAATATCTTTTGTGTGGATGTTTTTTTGTAAAATGAGCCACTTCGCCAACATATTTCTTGGTTAAAAACGATAGTTTCAGCCTGATCATGATTTCAAAGTAGACTTTGGCATTATTTGTTTCCTCATTGAAAATGTGGTTTTGACCAGGTGGCATGTAATTTGCTTAAAATATTTTTTAAAAATAGCAATCGCAGATAAATCTGCGAAGAGGTTTCATGCAAACAGAATATCTGTTTAAAACTTAAAAGGTAACAACCTGTATGATGCGCCCGTGAAATTTTTGTTTGTATTTTGAAATGGTTTGCAGAATAATACGGGGTAAATTTCCGTTTATCTGGCGTTAGTTGAATTTCACTGATGATTTTATTCCAATTGTGTTTTTGAAAATACACTTGAATCCAAAGATATGGAGATACGTGCGTTACTCAGATCACATGCAATGCATTTTTTTGTAACATGTGACCGAATTAAAATGAAAAAGTGAATGAAAAGAAGTCGAAATTTGATAGTAACCGCCTGTAAGTATGACTGTAAACAGGGTGATGGCCATGAAACAGCTGGAGTTCCCAGCGGACCCCGTGAACATACCAGTTGTTGCAGAGGTGCTGAATACATACAGAATTATTGTGGATCTTGAGGCCACAGTATAAATAAACATGGAAAAGTTTCAAATCCTTCACAAAGCACAATTTTTTGAGACTGCATTTCAAACACCTAATTGGAAAAACTTTTGGAACATAATGCCTAGGCTTGTATTTCAGGTGACTTGGTATAGATATTAATTTGTGGTATGTCACACTTCAGTTACCTATAACACCCAGCTAAAAATAAATAAGCGATGTTTCTTTTGCCTTGTTTGTATTTTAATGTGCACGGGAAAGCACAACATTTGACGAGCGCATTTCTTTACAATGGCTTCAGCGACGGGCATCGAACAGAGTAAAACCCGATCGCTACGAGGGAAGTAGAAGCTACTGTGCAGTCTTCCAGCTAAGAAGAAGCTTAAGAGATTTGAAGTGTATGGTGACTAAAGTAGTGCGTGAAACTTTGCTGCTCGTATAATTGCATTGAATCTTGCTCAAACAAACACCATGGTGCATATAGCATAGAACACAACAAACGTTTAAACTGTTGCAAAATGAAGAAAACCGTTATTCCTAATTTGGCTCCAAGTTAATGTGATACTTTGTTTCTCTAGATTTGAAACAGCTTGAACTTCTCTACAGGCTGTATGCTCTTGAAATGAAACTCTCCAACGAGCAACTGGCTAAGAATGCTTTCGCATTTCTTGTTAGGCACAAGGTACGCTTTTTCAACCTTGAGGCAACAGATTTTGCTTGCTCTTACTTAATGTCTAAGAATAGCTACTTCATATAGCTGGGGATGCGCCCTACGAGCACGTTGGGACCAAAGTGAAAATAACACGATTCGAAAGAAAAGTTCCATCAGTGCTTTGTACCGGTCAAGTATTAGGAGTGCTCTGCATGGAGTGTATTACCATCCGCACCTCACGTAGAAATACTATTTTGTTGACGTCATAGCAACGGTGTGGTGAGAAAATAACGAAAATAAAGCTCTTGGAGAATAAAAGCTGTTTAACACTGTGAAAATTGTTCCTTTAACTTGCGAAAACTTCTTGTGTGTTTTACGACGGCATCCGAGTGTTCAGTTGCATGAAACAGGCATGAATCAACTTTGTGTGTGCAGATTGCTGAAACAAGACATTTTTATCTGAAATCACGCGGCAAAGCTCAGTACAACGAAAGAAAGCAACGTTATCTGTCACTTTTTCAAGTTTTGACTTTGACCAACGAAGAATTTTGTAAACAATGCGAAGTTGGCACTGTTGAAGATTATCACCGTTTTATGAAAACACTATAACTCTGCTCCGTGGAGAAGTTTCCAGGAAGATGCGAAATGAAGAACTAATCAATGTTGGCACAAGTTTCATGAATGAGAAGACTCGCTTTGTTGAACAAAAGTCAAGAAATCCCGCAGCTTGTTTCTGGGACTAGTTTTACAATCTGTCATAACAAGATCCGGCACTCAAGCTCAGACTATACATTCATTACTAATCGTCGAAGTAGTTGCTTTGAAATATTCTTTATTGTTATTATTTTCCAACATCACTACTACGGAGTAAAAAGTCAAATGCTTGTGATGAAAAAAACATTTTCATGCTTAACAAATATTTTCTGTCATACTGCATTTTTTATGTTGCAGGTTATAGTTCTGTGCTTGATTCTGGGCATAATTTTAGAGGTATGTTAATACCCATCGTTACTTCGCGTACTCCTTTGTGTATATTTTGTTCCAACAAGCTACTTCAGGCTTCATGGAATACGTCGGTTTCAGCACATGCTGTCTCAATCTCGAAAGGATTAGGCAAGTCTGTGGCAGGTTATTACCACACTGCTGGAAAATCGACAGAGCAGTTCGTAAAGCACAAAATCAGTCCACCTCGGCGAGCGCTACTTTACGTACCGGGCCATGATGAAAGAAAAATAAAAAAAGTCACTGATCTTCATGTTGATTGTGTTGCGTTGGATTGTGAAGACGGCGTGGCGTTCAGCAAGTAGGTAAAAAACTGCTTTATTTCAGTTTCGTCTTGGAAACTGTTTTTAGTGAAAGTTCGTAGTTACGAATGATAAACGCCAAGGCTTGCTTAGACGTTCTATTGTGCTGTTGCACGAAATTCGAAAATCATTTTTGATATTCGCCTGTTGTTCGGCATGACTCGTCCATGATGATAGAAAGATGCCTTCGTATCGTCTTGTCTTAGTGTTGATGGGCGAGATTTGCAAAAGTAAATGTTTCAATTGATATTTATCGTACGGTTATCATGTAAAGTATTTGTTTTTTGTCACGCAGTCTGGAAAGGACTGGTAACTTTTGTACTAAGTTTATATATTGCCGACTTCCTGTGGTTATTCGTTTCGAGCTTAGTGCTGCCTACAACAACCCGAAATTCCTGTAGGTTGATTTTTTACGAGAAGCATTGTGTTAAATTTAATGAGGTTCATTATAAACAAATGCGTAAAAATTTCTTACCATTAACGTATAATCATTGCTATTTCCTGTCAACACCTTTCTAGGAAAGACGAGGCAAGGTCTACAATTTTTCAACTTTATGAACAGACGACAAAGAATTTCGCTGGCGAAGTGTGCGTCAGAATCAACTCCCCATCAAGTGGATTGGCTGAGGCCGACATAGAAATGGTCAAGGAGATGCCAGTCTTTCCATCAACCTTGATTGTGCCCAAAATCGATGATCATACCGAATTAGAATGGGTGATTTGTTAACAAACTATTTGTAGAGGAACACGCTTGGTTGAATTAGTCGAGTCTGTTTTTTATCGCTGACAAGACATTATGGCCACTAAAACATTTCGGTCATTTGTACCGTAGTACTATTGAAACTCACCGTAACAGTATTCATTAGTCTATATGTTTTTAGACATTGCGACCGAAATGACTTATTTTTTTCGGTCATTAAAAATGAACTCGGTTTGTGACCGAAAAAAAACAGCAGCCGATACAACTGCAGTACTGCTGTGTGCTTGCGACAAGCCTGGTCAGCTAACATGGAGTGGACTGCAAAATTATATTTCTGTCCAGACGTATATTTTCGAGATTTACTCTCAAATAGTATCTTTGCCTTCGGGAAAAACAACGTGTTCAGATCACACGGCTTTCCACGATTGCATTGGAGCCATCATCGGTTGAAGTCAGGCAGCATCGGTATTATAGGACCTTTGAACTTAGTTTTTTTTACTTTAATAATTATGATAATAATTCATGCATTTATAAAGCGCCGAAATCCGACATGTCGCTCTAAGGCGCTGAACAATGACGTTGCGGAAGTGACATGCAAAGCGAATTAAAAAATACGTTAAAATACACTAAGAACATACTGAACGACAATTTTGAGGAAAGGCAGAATTAAAAAAGTGAGTTTTGAGCAGTCTTTTGAACGAGG
>Ga0210059_1014971_pt1 | contig 11386 bp, 6 predicted proteins | sample Ectturendosymbi2_FD_188042 | JGI IMG/M metagenome (GOLD analysis project Ga0210059, IMG submission 188042) | Ecteinascidia turbinata endosymbiont from Florida, USA - Sample 2 (SPAdes) (version 2) | ecosystem: Host-associated > Tunicates > Ascidians > Unclassified | place: Key West, Florida... | reverse complement strand
TCAAGAGTCAGTCGGTCGGAGTCCGAGCAAATCTCTGCGACGAAGGAGCCAAGGAGCATGTACTCTAGGACTCTTCTTGACATATTATTTCTGATTTGAGGACAAACAGTTGCAGATTATAAAATGTCATCTTTTCACCTTTCAATAAATGTAATCATCATTGTGGTATCATTTAAAATCCTGGATTTGTGCCCAATCGCTTTGTTTCAACAATTGTGAAACACCCTGTAGTTCCGAGTCAAAAAAAAATTTTCAGTTTTGGGTTTGGGGTTCTTTTGTGGAGGCGTCACAAGTGGGGGTGTTTTCGCATTTTTATGACCTGCTTTACCCATCCCTCCCTGGACGCCCATCGAATGGGCCCACATTTTTGCCCAAATATTGTTTAGAAACTAGGCTATCTTACGAGTCTTTAGAGCCCTTGATTGGCTTTCTAGCATATTTGGATGAAAAATTATGCCACAAAAACCAAAAAGTAGTCAAAAATCCTACCCCTAAAGATATTAATCAGGGTTGAATAGCACGCCTTTTGGATATGGTCATAACTCGCCGTTAGAATAGGCTAGAGAGCTGTTCAAACCCTCTAAAGATTCGTGAAGGGACTGGAAAAAAAATTTTTCAGCTTGAGATCACGGTTTTTTTGTTAATGTTTGCATATTCAGAGGTTGTTTATGCATATTTCTGTACATTTGGATAATGACGTCACTTCCGGGGAGTCGAACCATCCATCAGATTTGGTGACTCGACGTTTTTTTGGATTCTCGGCTTCAATACGAGTCTTTAGAGGGTTTGATGGACTTTCTAGCATTTCTGGTTCAAAAGTTATGCCCAAACTTCCGGATTTTAATTAGAGAGATCCCCTGAAATTACTCAGCCATGTCCTCAACGATTTGGTGTCTTTTGGCCCTAACTTGGGCACCAGAAACGCAAGGAAGTCGATCTTGGCCTCTAAAGCTTCATATTAAGCTTCATATTCCAGCCTAGAATGCAACCAAACTTTGAGCCAACATTTTGGCCCTTTGTGGAGGTGAAGACGTCATAATGAAACAACCAAAAAAGCTAAATCTACCCTTTTTCTAACCCCATCCACCGAAAACCCCGTCTCCAAATCTAAAATGTTTTTTTTCAGTGCAAAGTTTCCAAAAAAAGTTTGAGCCAAAATTTTGACCCATTGGATTGGCGTCCAGGGCCCGTCAAAGTTGGTTAAAAAACCAAAAACACCCCCACTTTGCGAGCCTCCCCCAGGCGAACCCCACACCCAAATCATAAAATTTTTGAAGAGAAATGTACACAAAAGATAGGGATTCTGGCGGGACCGACGAAAAAGTGACGAATTAAGCGAATTTGCGAATTAAACGATGACGAATTAAACGAGTTCAAGTGTACCAAATTTATATGCGTCACAAGAACTTTCAATCTACTGTTATTTTTTCAATGCCTTTTTATTGTTTCACAACTTTGTGAATCATCTTCAGATTTTAACAGTTGCAGTGTGTTGTGCGATTATCGAGATGCTGCCACCGACCCACCACCTCACGCTCAATTTCTACTTTCTTAACTTTAGTAGTGACAGATTTGTTAAGCACTAGAAAATTCATCATTCCAACAAGGTGCATTTTTTCATTTCTTTTATGGTCCAGAATACTCTTATGCTCTATAATAGCTGGCAATTATCTTTTTGTACAGTTATCAGGTGTACACAACACCAGCTGAATACTTCTTTGCAAGCCACTCCAGCTCTATCAGGCACTCTTTGACAAATCTTCTGCCACTCTCGTACGCAGCTTTCCCACATTTGGATACATTTTCGTCTGACTAAAATTTTTAGCCAGAGTAAAAGCGCATACCTAGAGCTCAGTTCATTTTTTTCAGAACATCTCAGCTTTCTTCCAATTTCGCTTTCCGCTTACACAAAGTGCATGCTTACTTCCATGTTAAGCAAAATCATTAAACTTTTTTATATAGCTTCAACACCACTGTCGGCTTCTCTGTGTTCGCTTTGTGATGAACCAAATAAACTGGTTTAAATTCTCAACTGAACCTTCTGACCAAAATATACCAAATATATACCAACTTTTCATATATACCACATCAAAAATTTATATACCAAGCACTTTGAAAATATACCAAATTTTTCCAATTTGGTATGTACATATATCAGTCCCGTCGCCATGGGGGGTCTTTGGTGGGCTTAGACCCCCCAAACAAAGGTCCAAGCCCCCCAAATTGAAATATGAAAAACTATAAATTAGTGGAATTTTGGTCAAATTTGAATGCCAAGCGCCCCTGCATGAACGTAAAGCCCCCCTATTGACGACTTTCTGGCGACGGTTCTGACATTTAAACCAGTTGGCAACACTGGTAGTGGGCAATACTCATACCACTCCACAATTGTCCCCATAAACCGCTCTATGACGTAACACTTACTCACAGGTTTTTGCGTGCGCGGCAAGCAGATGATTGCCTGCGAACAAATCAGGGCAACTACCGTATTTTTCGAAACCCTAAAGCGCACTTAAATGAAGCAAAACTTAGATAAATCAAACTGTATTCAACTCCTTCCCAATAACTCGCGAGTGCCGAGTCGTCACTGGGAGTTTAATCTGTCATTACATACGAGGGAGATTAATCTGTCACACATGCCTAATCTGCCAGACATGAATAGAATAAAATAAAAGTTGTGCGCGTGTTTGATTCGGCGTGCGTCAATGTAGTCAGGAGCCTCGTCGAATTACACTATCTGTGATATGTGCTAGCTACTCTTGTGTGCTGATCATTGCAATTGTTGTTGGTTTATTACGTCTGTTTACAAAAAAATTGTAACTAGCAATTAAAATAAATGATACCGTTCACCACACAAAAATGGTTCTAGATGAGAAAGCACAACCAGATTGATACATTAGGCACACCGCATTATAAGGCGCACTTTCGATATTTGAGAAAACTAAAAGGCTTTTAAGCACCTTATAATCCGGTGCGCTTTATGTATGAAAAAAGAATAGCTAGCATTCAATGTTTGATACTGCGCCTTATGGTCCCGCAAATACGGTAACTACAGTCAGATCTCGTTTATCCGAACTACTTTGTTTCGTCAAATAATGTCGGTTTAGTGAGGTATCCGGAAATCGGAATCAGGCCTGTAGACACGGAGGTATTCGGGGGCAATCATAGGCGGATCCAGGGGGGAGGCTAAAGGGGCTGAAGCCCCCCTAAATTTTTTCAGATACGTTTCTTAATCGATGGTTCCCGACACAGAAACTTCCATTGGGATGATTTTTTGTAAAGCCTACCCTGGAATACTTGCCTGACTTTTTTGTTACGTTAATTCCTACGTTGGGTGTGCATCACCCGGTTACCAAAAATAAAAAAATACACTTTCCTTCAACTGCAGTTTATCACAAAAATTACACTGAAAATATAAGTCTCACTGAGCAATTTGAGCACTTACAAAGTTACTTTACTCTAATATCATACGATTTTTGATGAAAAGTAAGTAGACCATATATAGCGAAGGTGTCAGACATGCCTAAAATTCAATTGCTCATAAAACACAAACTATGGGCGTAAACAACTTTTCCTTTTTTGTACTCCCAGCACGAACATAAAAGCATGACGTGAGTGAGTTCCAGCTTTTTTCAAAGCTCTGCACCCATAAACCATATCGTCGGGTCATTTCGACCCACCACCTCACACTAATACTATCGTCGGGTCAGCGTGACCCGAACTCGTGACGAACTCGCTCCCTTGCAAAATCTAGAAGAGCGTGGATGACCGCAATCGCACCTATTGCTAGTCACACAAAAAAATTAAGTTACTGAAGAGTTCAAAGCGCGCCGACTTCCGCTTCCGTAGTTTCACGCGAATGACTTCATTTGACTCGGGTGATCGTCACCCACGTAAGTATTCCAGGGTTAAATAAACCATTTCTTGGACAGGGATAAGGACGAAAGTATTAAGTGCTCAAAGCGCATTTGGCTGAATTTTAGTAGTCCGAATGGGTTTACTTCACTATAAATGAAACTTCTAATAAACAAGTTTTTATATAAAAAATATGGTCCCAATGTTATAAAAATACGTAATTGTTTACATAAAGTATTCACATTAGATATACTTCGTATAAACCACACGTACATAGGCGTAGCCAAGGGGGTCTAGGGCTGGATGGACCCTACAAATGTTTAGAATATCTAGTCATTTTGTGCTTCAAACTGCTGCTCGCCTAAAATCAAACATTTTAACCCACTCAAAATTTTGGGCTGGCCATGCCACTGCGCACGTAAGTATATAAACTCTTGTTTCATTTGGGTAAGATTGGGCTTCATGTAGACAAAAGATGAATAAGCAGCAGACTCAGAATAGTCGCGAGAAAGTTTTCCATAGGGCGGCTTTGCATTTGTGCAGGGGTTTGATATTCTAAAAATTGACAAAAAATTAAAACCTGGCAACGGGACTGATTCTGTCAAATTTGTGTCTGCAATTAAAGGTATTCTGTTTTCAAGGCCATTCGGCCTCGAGATGTAGCATAACGTCGAAAACTTTTTTATAAATCACGATTAGGGGGCCCCTGTAAGCATTTGGGGGGGGGGCAGAGTTGGGCTGATACTGCACTGCCCGCAACCACGGCGAGCTTCCCACAAAATTTTTCGCACTCCTCGAAAAATGTGTTTGACATAGTTTAAAACTATTGGGCATAGTTTAAAATATTTGGTCCCCTCTCAGAAAACTATTCGCTCCCTCCTGGTGTTCCAAGGTGGTTACGGGCCTGGAACCGACACCTCTATTTTCAGCAATACAACCCTGCCTGCCAGCAACAATTTTTGCACAAAAGTTCAGCTCAGCACGAAATCAGATGTTTTTTTATCGACCAATCTTCTGCTTGTCTTTAATAACATTTTTCCAGCCTACCGTACAGTATATCTAAATTGCGTTACTGCGATATAGTTGCTTTTCGTACAAAAATTGAATGGATGAAAACTTGGTCATTGACTCACTGCAAACTTCATGTTTCCCGCTGTGACGTAAAAAATATTGTCTGATATAATTTTCAATGCCCTTGTGATGCAATAAACACCTTCCAGGGCAAAGTGCCAGCGTAATTTTGCTTTCGAGTTTTTGGAATGTTTGTCTCTACGCACCACAACTGTTTTTATGGGCGGAGAGAAAGTTGTGCTTATTTTCGAAATAGAGTAATAAACCTTTTTTTCGACCTTCAAGTCATTTTCGATGGTCAAATGACTTCGATAATCAAGACTATTTTGTTCTAATTAGTTTGTGATTGATAGTTTGCCACTGATGGGCAGGTATTTTTGTAAACAAATTTCGTCATTTTAGCTAGACAGTCGCGATGTGCAGGAGCGTAACGAGGTTAGATGGCGCACGGGGCAAGAAACAAGTTTGGTTCCCCCATGTTCGAATTTGAGGTCTTTCGGAGGCAAATGTACTGCTTTGAAAAAATGCTTATGACACTGCTGTGACTTTATGGCTCCACGCAGTGATTCGGTGTCCGGGTATTTGTTCCCTCTTGTCCTCCGCGTTACGTCTCTGCTGTTATGCAATAAAAATCGGAAAAATTTCCGAAAATAAACAAATTTTCAAGTCCGAGCGTCATGAACTTCTATTCCATGAACATCTGCAATTTTCGAACGCAATACGGCATGGGTCTTGTACAGACTGCCAACAAAGGTTACTGACGGCATTTCAGGCTTCTTCGTGTAGTTTTTGTGTCATTTCTATGCCTACCCCACACTTTTTTTCGGCGTGGAGTTGTGTTTGTTTTGCTGATAATAAAACTTTTCCGACATTTAATAAGTTACTTTTTTAAGGTTAGGTAAGTTCGAGAATAATTTCTGAATTGTTTTGAAAGCCGGTTCTGTTCCGAAAATGTCCCAGTAAACCTGGGTAATGGTGAGAATGGGATTTAGCCAAAATGTGTATGGTTGTTAACCGTGTTTGTTAAGAAAAGTTACCTGAGCATTTGGGTCTTCACTGGTATGCAGTCAGTGCACATCCGGATGAACTCATCCTTGACCCCCCCCCTAAAAAAATCCTGGATCCGCCTGTGGCAGTGGTTCCCAAACTGTGGTACGCATACCACTACTGGTACGCGAAGGCCTTCAAGGTGGTACGCGAGATCCTTCTGATCTTCTACACAAAAAAAAATACATTTTGTTTTCACTGATGGGGCTCTGTTAATAAATTCCTGCATTTTTGTGTACTTCCCTTATTAGATTCGAAAAAGAGCCATTATAATTTCTCACAGCCATGTTGTTCATGCCGAATTTGTGTCAAGTCTGGTTTGCCAAACTTTTGATCGAATGATATTGTGTAGATTGTGTTTTCATGGAACAAGGTGTTTTCAAGGTGGTACGCGGTGAAACTACAGGTCCACAAATGGTACGCGATCAGAAAAATTTTGGGAAACACTGCCCTATGGCAATCCTCCCTAAATTTTTTTGTGCTCCAAATTATGTTTTGCCAAGAAAATTTTTTATTAAAAATATAATGATAACAGAAGTCTTGACATCCTAAAGATGTTTTGTGCCCCCCAAACCTTTAGACCTATACTACAGGTCTGGCCTAAGCGAACGTTCAAAGGGGAAACAGAACCAAACTGTATTCTCAGACGAACTGTCAACTTAAGCAAATATGTAGATTGCATGTGAAACATGACCAAATGAAACTCTCATAGTTGTTTTTGTTTATTAGCAGATCCGTATACAGGAGCAACTATGCATTCGGAATGAGATTTACACGCGAGACCCTATAACTGCGTCCTGTAGGGTCTTCCACTGTTACATTCATTGTGCGTAGAAAATAAACATTCTCCCTTCCATTGTGATTTAATAAACAACTAAGTAACAGTTGGCGTAATCCGGCTTAGCGTTTTTGTTGTATGGATATGACATACCCGTTCCTAAATTTCCGAGTCGGTGTCGGACAGCGAGGTTTCCGGATTAAAGGGGTGAAATGCGTTGGGGGAAATCTGTTCTTAGCAATATGTTTCGGATAGCAGGGATTCCGGTTGATCGGAGTTCGGACAAACAGGTCTGACTGTATTTGGAATAGATAGTGGTATTGATCTCATTGTCAAAACATATAAGAAAAAAATTCCTAATTATCATTGTTTTCGGGAACAGTGTATTTACTACATCACAATCGCTGTTTGTTCGTACAAATATGGCGCTGAAAAGATACTTAGCTTGTCGAACATTCTGCAAATGTCAATCCAAACGTACATACACTTACATATACACGTACATATACAGCGCTGTCTGTCAAGATGGCGGTGTTAAAATCTACTTGCAAAATCACTGCGGAGAAGAACGATTGGATTGCAATTGTTCTGATTACTTTGCATCGTAATGTGAAAGTGAATTAATCGAAATCAATATTGGACTTCTTGCGCAGAAAACAACGTCGTCAACCGCTCAATTCTAAAAAGGCTATTTTCGAATTGCGACGCTTGACTGATATTTTGTTCAAATGATGTGACCACGATTTTCGAGGCTAGCTGTCGCGACTTTCAATATGAGAAGTTGCTTATAAATATATAGTTTCAGTGGAAATGAACTCACGTCACTTGGCGTGACGTTGAGGAAAGCCTAAACTTACTTAATTTTGTCATGACCTAGTAGGTGTAAACAGCAGATAAAATTAGCCCGAAACTTTAAAACGAAACGAAACTATCGTGATTGGCGACTGTCCTCTCGCCATGGAGCGAAATTTTACAAAATAGCTCCTGCGAGTGCATGGCAGTGTATGAGATTCTGACATCATTAGAGCCGGCACTGCCAGAGGAGGAAATTCAGAAACACGCGCGTTCGACGCAATATCAATTTCGAGTGTTCAAAAACGTGGATTGTTTCTTGTCACTGCACAGGCACTATTTAGACAAGGCAGGAACGTTGTTGTTTCGTAATAGTCACTATGCAACGTTAGAAGGGAAATGTAGACTGTTGCCTGTTCCAAACCACCCGCATTAGAGACCTGCAGGGACAGCGTTTGATATTTTATCGGCTTTTAATGCTGAGTACCTGTTGTGCAAAGGGGTTTGACATGACAGCAAAACAGACCCCCTAGATGCGCCCCTGTCTACGTGAAAGATCAATCAATAGATGCTGTCCAGGCTTAACTTTTGTGTAAACTCACAAACGCCTCATGCCAGCAAAAATAAACGCCACAAGCCATATTTCTTTACACACGTGGTCACGGTCGCAATAAGTTCTTTCAAAATTCTGACGGACGGGGAACTACATTGGCCATCAGGATGACAACAAAAACACCTATCTAGCAAACATCTTTTGTAGTCGAACCTTCAAAGTATTTTAAAAACATGCATTTTTTTCGCATAAAACATTTGCGACCACCATCGCCGAAACGTCCCGTCGCCGAAACGGCGGCGACTAACTGTCCTATACCGGGCAAGGGTGGCTGTTCGCAACGTTGTTGCTCCAGCACCCCAACCGGAGCCAGCAAGCCGCCTCAGGAGCGCGACGCGTGATGTCAGATCTTGCGAAGTGACTCAAGGTGTCGGCGATACGTCAGCGACCTGTCCAACGTTACTCCGAGGTATTAGGGTTCGGAGCAGAAGGGCAGGGTTTCGTTGTTGAAGTTGACTTTCAGTTTACGTTTAACTTCCTTGTTGTTAGGGTGGAAGGCTGCCGACACCGTTAAATTATTCTTTGATGCTACCGAACTCGAAAATGTCTGGTGTTCCACCATGCAAAGTTACCAGAAATTAAGCGGGATCCAAAAGCACTGTCTATTTTGCAACAACATATTTGTGCGAAAATGAACTTTCTCGTGTGTTTTTCATTTAAAAAAAGAAGTATCGGAACTGCTTGAACCCTTCGAACGATTTGCCCGCGTTTCTGAGTAACTGTGCGCCACGCTATGAGCGGACAATTTCAGAGAAGCACTAACAAAACAGTCACTACGTTTGTTTGTTATGAGGAGCTAGGTATGAAAGTGAAACAGTACTATTGAGTGTTTTCTGTTGTGTTGTCAGTAGGTCTGCGTATTGGGAGCAGTAACTGTAAAAATGAAAGTACTGCAAAATCAGACTGTTTTTGTGATTTCTACACTTTTTTCAAACTGAGGGGTGCAAACGCCACTTCATTTTTATGAAAGGCGTGCCAGCTTAAAGAAGGTTGGGAACCTATTGTTTAGAGGGTTACAAGGGCTATGCGATATACTGAACATGCGATATTAAATTTAGAATGTTGCAAGCGCGCAATATGAGATTTTACTGTGCAAATGGTCTGGTGGTATTGCGCATTTGCACACGTTAGAGGGAACACTGCTGATCAGTTACGCCAAATTCTAAACAAAAGCCTGCAAAACGGAAAGTAACTTTCACCTATTTTACCAGTGCACTCTATGAATCCGCAATAAACATGTAGGCTTATTCCACTTTTCAACATACAGTAAAGGTCGAGGATGAGCTTCTTTTCAAAGCAGTCAAATAGCTGCAGCATGTAACATGCTATAGCAGCAATGACTGCACAGTGTAGACCAGTGGTTCTCAACGTGGGGCGTGGCAAAATTTTGGTGGGGTGTGGAGGTTGAAGACATTATGAACCAATTTTGGTGGGAATGCAAAATGAAAATGCACTTGTTCACAATCAAACTGATTGGTAGGCCTAGATATAAAGCTGGTTCACTTGTTTACTCATATAGGACGACAATCCAAGCATGTTAATTGTGCATTGTGTTATCCAAAGGGAATATTTAGTTGCAAAAGATGTTGCTCCGAAACTGCGAGAAATACTATCTTCTGTGATCGAATGCATCAGTTCCACCATCAAAGCAAATGCTAAAGTAGAACGTCTGTTCCAGAGGTTTCGTGAGGCTAATCATCCAGATCATGGGCAGTGGCGTAACTAGAAGTTTGAGCCAGGGGGTAAATCTTAGCTGAAGAGTGCCCACCAGCAGGGGCGTATCGAGGGGGGCAAGGGGGGCACAATTCCCCGGGCGCAGAATCACTATAGGGGTGCCGAATCACTGCGGGAGCGCCGAGAAGTCCCAAAAATGTCACAAGTACTTCTTTCAGTACAGTAAATTTGCTTACGAAAGAGCTCAGGTTCGAATATGAAGGCGCCAAACTTGCTTCTTGCCCCGGGCGCCATCTAACCTCGTTACGCCCCTGCCTACCAGCTAACCCTCAGTAAAAAATTGAGAAATGATAGTGAATCTGGATGTGGAGGATGTCTATACTAAAACCAAAAATCAGCGGAAAATACTCCGAAAAACTTCCAAAAAAACATAAAACAACAATCTACTGAAAACCAAAAACACACTAAATACTGAAATATAAGCTAAGCGGGGGCCCATATTTTAGATTTATCTTGCAAGGAGGGGACTGTTCGCAGCCCTGCCCCTAGTCAGTAACGCCACTGATCATAGGAGATTGTTGCTCCCCACCGAAATAAGATGGATATCAAAGTTTAAATAGATTTGTGTAACTATTTGAACCATTCAGTGAGTTTTTGAAGGATAAATCTAAAATGATCCTCTTGATGACCGCAGATGGCAAAGTTTATATGAGCTACTTAGAAGATATTTTTGAGAAAATTTGTTCTTTAAACAGGCAGCTCCAAGAAGCCAATGCGACACTTTGCGATGCAAAAGCAAAGATATTTGGATTTGCGACTTTTCTCAGTTTGTGCAGAAGCAGCCTTTTTGTCAAAAAGCTATGTCCAATTTTCTTGGTTAAAAGAATGTGATAATGATAACACTAAATAGGCAAATACAGTTATCGCTGCACACGTGGAAATACTTCTTTAATTACTTCAATGAAATACTTCACATGTTGAAAGCAATGAAGCAATGGCGTTCTCTCTTTGGGTGACTCAGCCACTTTTGGATGACTCAGCCACTTTTAGTAGATTTATCTGCTATATCAGAGCAATGCCAACTGGAATTATGTGAGTTACAGCAAGATGAATTCGTGAAAACTCCTTGCATGATCAAAGGAACCACCATGTGGCTGTCGAGGAATGCAAAAAGAAATACCCTCGCCCCAGTACTTCGGCAAGGCAAAAACTGATAAGTTTTCCGTCATCTTGTTTGATCGAATGTGGGTCTAGCGTTGTTGCGGATTTGCTGCGTGTTAAAATAAATCAACTAGAAATCACCAAACGTTGTGATTTAAGACTGAAACTGCCTAAAGTGGAACCTCGAATCGGACAAATATGTAACCAGCATCAAGCGCAGAGCTCCCATTAACAATGTTATGTGTAGCAGACACATTTTGGTCTGTACATATTAAATGTTGCTTTCATCAAAAGAAAACAAAGTCCAAACGTCCAACGACAAACATAAAATCTGCTGAACGACAACGCAAAGGCCGTGATCAGTCAAGCACGAAAAACGTGACAAGCAAAACATC
>Ga0210059_1014970_pt1 | contig 11386 bp, 6 predicted proteins | sample Ectturendosymbi2_FD_188042 | JGI IMG/M metagenome (GOLD analysis project Ga0210059, IMG submission 188042) | Ecteinascidia turbinata endosymbiont from Florida, USA - Sample 2 (SPAdes) (version 2) | ecosystem: Host-associated > Tunicates > Ascidians > Unclassified | place: Key West, Florida... | reverse complement strand
CAGAGTTTCATTTTAGCTGGGTTTACACTTTCTCTGCCACGCTCAGCTCCTTGCGGAACTGAGCAAACAACGATAGATATCAGTTGCGACCCAGCACTCCCGCGCAACTGTGTTGATCATCCAGCAAACTGCAACCTCTTCAAAACTACAATATCATTAAATTCGCACTAATTCGGCCATCAACTTTAAACCACGATAGAAATTTATGAAACTTTCGAGGGGCGCTCGACGAGACAACCTGTTTTGCAGGTTTTTTCGGTGTCCCAGCGCCTTAATTTCATTTTTGCATGAAATTGTTTGTTTGTGCCAATAAACTCTCTCTCTCCCTCTCTCTCTCTCTCTCTCTCTCTCTATCTCTCTCTCTCTCTCTCTCTCTCTCCCTGTTAACAAATTTCGATTGCGCTCAGTTGAACGAAGTCGGTCACTCCCCATGTCTCAAGCATCCGCAATTCTACTTTTTCATCACAGCAATTACGCCTGGCAGTTCGCCCACCTGGATGGTTCGCGGTGAAGTAGTTAGAAAACTCGGTCGTAAATCTCCCGGTATGGAAAAATAAGAATTTCTTGCTTGCATGTGCGCCAATGTATCTTTAGATAGTGATTAGCGTTTCCTAGTGATTGTTGCCTGCATCTGAACCTCTGATGAATGAACACTAACTTAGCTGATAAAAGTAGGTCAGTTTAATGATTGGAGATCGAATATCAATCGTGTTGTCAAATAGGTCTCTTCATACATCTCGTTACATTAGAAAAAGGTTTGTAGCGTTTTAGATGAAGCCGGTAGCTGGAATGACATAACCTGGTTAGTGGAATAGTGGTTGTAAAAATTGCCATGTTAGTCATAGGAATACATGTGCAAAAAGTTGCATTTTGTTTTGTATTGGCAATTTATGATGCAATATGCAGTACCTATGGCTATTAGAATCCGAAATCTCGAGAAAATTAAATTCAAAACAGTTTTGTTGCTACGCATTTATTTGTGCCATTACTTTTGCTGTGGTATAATGAATGACATTTATCACACTCTGTGCAGATCTACATCGCCTAAATAGCTCAACGCTTTTGAGATGCATCTGTTTTCGCTGTCATATTTGCGCAAACTTCAGCCATAACGCTCAAGATTATATGCATTTTCAAAAAAGTATTACGCCATGCGTTTCAGGTGACAAACAGCACAGGGGCGTAACGAGGTTAGATGGCGCCCGGGACAAGAAGCAAGTTTGGCGCCCACATGTTCGAACCTGAGGTTTTTCGGAAGTAAATGTACTGTATTGAAGAAACTACTTGTGACATTGTTGGGACTTTTCGGCACCCCCGCAGTCATTCGGCGCCTCCATAGTGATTCGGCGCCCGGGTAATTGTTCTCCCTTTGCCCCCATCGTTATCCCCCTGAAACAGCATGCTGTCATTCCCAAAATTTTCCTCGGAAGCCGTGATTTCTGAAATCACAACTTAGGAAACAACGGGTTATTTAGTTTGGCATTAAAGAAACAATTCGTTTTATCCCCTTAATTCCCGAACTAGACCAGGTCTCTAATTTTTTTTGCCGGGGGGGCCACAAAAGTTGCTACACAAAAGTTCTATGGCCGTACATCTTGCGTAATGTGGTTGTTTCGCGACATGTTACATTCTACCAAATCTACAATTGTTTCGTAGATATTCTATATATCATTGCTGATAAAATCTCTTTGCGCCCGGATGAAATGGCTTCGTGAACCGGATGTGGCCAGTGGGGCGTAGTTCGAAGACGCCTGAACTAGACAATGGAAATCAACGATCGACATGTGGTGCGAGTGTAAATCTGATCTTGTAACTGCGAGTCGGGGTCGATGAGAGTTTTTGTGAGGCAAATTTTATAAAAAGGCAAATTTTATGATCATGCCAATCATTTCTGTGCAACTGCAAAGCAAAAATCAGCACTGTAATTGATGTCAAACCAACGTTCAGTAAAAATACGCAAGGGGTTGATATTTTCTCTGTTGTTGATCTACGGATTAATAGCAGTGGTTCTGGTTGATAGTTTTTGAAAAATTGGTTGAGATAATGAGGTGAACCCACCGTTTTTTTGCAATATTTCCGACAACAGTGTAGGTCTGCTTGTAAACAAGAGTATATGCCATACTGACTTCTTAATAATTTATTAACTTTGCGTAAAGTATACGCGAGAAAAGGATGTTTGTTTAAATGGTCACATAAATGAATTGAAACGGATGGAGGGTGGGTGTTCATTCAAAATCTTATTGCTAAAACAAGCAGATGACCTGCCGACATGGTGAACCGCTGATGCTTACTTTGGTGGAGTTATCAAGCGTCACACATTTCGATTAATTAAGCCATTGCGCAGGTGTAATCTCAAATTTGAATTTATCTTGCAAGTTACATGCAGAGAATTGATCCAGCTGAAATATAATCCTTGCAAAACATGAAATGTCGATTCCAATCCAGTCGTTTTGTCAAAAACCTTGAAGTATCAACGTTCATTGAAAAAATATATGTGGGCGCCATTCTGGTTAAGTTACTGGCTTTAAGAAGTCGTATCGCTGACTGTATCATCCGCTGGCTTTTTTCACAAAAACACTGTAAGACATAGATAAAAAAACAGTCTTTCGTACATGCGCTTATCATCAAGTTTGCTTTTCTGAAACCTACGGCCTTATACAACTACATTATCAACATTGATGCAATGGTGATGTAGTTCAGAGCTGCAGGTCTGCTTACGCCGATGAACAACTTATGAAAACCATTGTGCACTAGATTAGACTACTAGGCGATACCTGGACTGGGTTTCACAAAAACTATTGCTTGCTGTGAAGTGTACGGAAGCATCCTAAACTCAACAATGTGGTCTACTCGGAGGGGAACTGGAGAGACAACCAAGTGCTCTAGCATCACTTATGTTGGTAGCATGGTGAGAAGTTCAGGGTGGCTGAACAGAATATGATGAGACAGGATTGAAAAAGAAAATTTTTTCAAAATTATTTAATGCAATTTTTAGCTTATCACCTTACCAATCATATAACGACGTCGCTGGGGTCATATAAATCAAACCTACTTGCATTGTGCTTTTCTGCAGTATAAGTTAGGCCTACTTACGTTGCACGTATCTCTTCCGGACTCAGTTGAAGAGCAAATCTTGTCTTTCGACAGCAAATTAGGATAAGCCATATCGCAGTTTCGTTTCGAAACTCTTAAAAACTGAACTTGTTGTAGCACGCTTGCTTCCTGTCCAGTATCTAAGAAAGCAAGCTTTGAATATAATCGAAAATTTAGCAAAATTGCACCGGAAAAACGAACACCTGGAAGTCTTAAACTTGTTATTAACAACACGACTCCAAAAACAGATATAAATGAAATCGTATCTGATTGCCAAAAACTACTGTTTTTATTGTCAGCAGGAATTTAGATTTTAGAGAATGAAGCGCAAGACCGTGGTCTGTAAAACATGGAAGATACGGCATGGGGAAAACATGCAGTGGAGAATACAATTCATCAGGCACGCAATGTTTGCGGCCATTACTACGACAAGGTGATCGGTCACCTGGACAATGCCACAAGCAACTTAACTTAAAAATTGAAATTATAGAGTAGTGAATATGTATCGTGGCTTAAAAATAAACAGCGCCGTTTGAGTAAAATTGTCTTTAGGATAGCCGTACATTTTCAAGAACGGGAAGATCTCGCGATTTCTGATGTATTTACAAATTAATATCGTAATGTACTTGACATGTTCCTCATAGAGTTTATTCATCATTAACGCAGAAAAGTCATTTGTACTGCTTTTAGGTTTTCCTCTTATTACGTTTTGCATTGGTAAGATTAGTACCGAGGATGTTTTGTTGACAAGATAGCGAAATGGAAACTCCAACTCCCAGTGAGAAAGCAAATTTGTTGTTTGGTTGATTTCCTATTCCCAGCAGTCAGTGACAAAACTAAGGTGGAGTCCCGCTTTTGGATGTCGTCCGCAGCATAACATTGCCTGTGCTTCTACAAAGATATTTGTTGTCCCAGAACCGTTCTTTTCCAATGTAACCGGATTTAAAACCACGATAGAAATCAGGAGCGGATCCAGCCAGTAAGTACAAGGGGAGCGATTTCAGTAATATTCGGCAGTCAAGCCTATTACGAGTTCATTACTGTAAGAGACATGAAGTATACTTCACAGCACTGCTGTGACAAAACTATGGACGTCAAAATGGTCTTATATCGCGAATGCTGTTTTCTGAATTGTGCAAAATCATAGTGAAGAAAGTTGCTTTCGTAGGTCTTAGGGGGGGAGCGATCACCCTAATCACCCCTCTTCTGGATCCGCCTCTGGAAACAATCTACAGCAGGGTTGGGGAACTCATTGTATTTGCTATCACGGGCCGCATGAATTGTGTTTTATCCCTTGCGGGCCGAAAAATCAGATAATTTTATCTTACAATCCTAGCTTTATCTAACTATGAGGAAGAGTGACTTCTCTTGACTTACTAAGTACCTGCTTACCATGGAGCTTGGTTTTGACGCAATTTTGTGCTCTAACGTGGGTAACGCAAAATCTGATGCGGGCCATATCAATGCTCACGCGGGCCGCAGGATCACCACCCCTGATCTACAGTATGAATGTTTTTTCAGGTTTTGACGAAAGCAGTGCAAAACGTTTTTTGACATGCAGAGATGGGGCATTTAGTTCAATTTGTTATGTGCTTTTCAACAAAATATGGCTTCCTTGATTAAAATCTCCATGTTCCCTGTGCGTTTTTGGGAGGTGTTCCTTTGACTGACTCACAGAAACATAACTTTCGAAGAATTACAACAGGTATGAACAAAAAGAATTGTAAAAATAAATTGACTTTATCAACAAATAAAAGAACAAGCTTGCTATTTACTTGTAAGACCGTAACCCAGAGCATAACAATTCTGGATTTCGATTCCACGCGATAATCTTTGCCAGTCTTCGCCTGGATTCCGAGGTAAGCATGCTTTATTCTGCGAAGGCTCTCCAGAAACAAGCCTTATCAAGGCTACGTCGGTTGATACTGCTTCATCTGCGCATTGATATCACCAAGTGAGAGCAAAGGCTACAATGATCATAGATACATGATATTTTCGAACTGTTCAGTAGATGCTCCTGAGTTTTAACCTAACTTCATCTAGTCCCTAAATTTGAACCAATGTTTTGAACCAGAACCACTAAATTTGAACCAGTCCCTAAATTTGAACCAAATGACTTCAAACAATTTACAATGTGAAATGGACTTTTATACGCAGAAGCAAATTCCCAGACAAAATTAAAAGTATAACTTGCTTTCAACGAATAAAGTTTCTGCAATGCAAGTGTAAAATATAGGGGCTCTTTGGCTTCTTTGTTATAACTTCAACAAATATAGGAGCCATGCACCCCTTTAGACCATATGTTGCACACATGAAACCACACATTTTGTGATGTTTTGGGTCCACTTTCTGAGAGTTCGCTTCGGGCCTCAAAATTCTAATATCCACCCCAGCGATCAATCATCCTTTCAATAAAACCTTCCTTGTCTTCGCTGATTTTTTCACGGTGAACGCTCATCATATGCAAACCGGACAAGGGTTCAGTCTCACGCTAACAACGGATTTTACAAACTTGTGGAAGCACGGGCGTCCGCAGAATTTTTTTCCAAGGGGGGGCAAAATCGACATTTTGCTAATCCTTTTCAGGTTTCTGACGATGCAACGCAAACGGACGTACACAAAGCGCTTCAACCTTAATACACCACAAAGAAAATGCTCAATGTTACGGCAAAAGGTTGCAAACAGTGCTCCCTCTAAGACGTGATTTTCAACCTTTTTCATGCAGCGATCCATTTTGCAACCCAATTTAACCTGACGACCCCCTTCCGAAAATTTCCAGTAGGCACATGTAATTTTCAGTCATTGTGATTTTCTATTGTGCAAACACAATGCAACCACTGCTCTAAGAAAAGTCTACACTGAGTAAACGTTTGTTTTAGTGAGCATGAATATTTTAAAACTGAGTTAGCAGGCGGAGTTCTAAATCAATTACAAACTTTGTGAATTATTAAAATCAATATAAAATCTTATCAAAATATGAACAAAGTACACATCTTATTCAAATAGGTTCTCTTTATTTTCATGTTTTCCCAATGTTTTGGAATGTTGCCAGTACGCAAGAATGAGAGTTCACTGCGACAATGGTCTGGTGGTGCTGCACAGTTGCGCACCTTAGAGGAAACATTGGTATTGTTGCATGCCAATGCAAATTATGCGCTTTTTTGGCAGCAGTGTTTCTTTTCACATGATATAAAGTACGTGACTTATGTCACTCGCTGCATACACCTGCCAAGATGTCTGCGCCCTACAGTCACATGCGGCAAAACGCTACTGCCGCAACTTGAAGTGAACCTTTGAAGATTTGTTGCCATGATATTGTTACGCAACAAAGGCCAATAGTAGAACAATGCGCTCACAAGTTTCGCAACCTGCCTTTGCAGTGAAGGGAGCGGATTTAGTGAACTACAAGCTCATCACTGCATGATACCAGAACAGTAAACCTGACTCTTGTGAACTGTGAAAGTCATACCGGTAAATAAATTGCCATTGCAAGAATCAAACCAATTAATACGGAATTAAACTGCTGGCTTCAGGTTTTCTAGAAATTTTTGCTTCGTCCCAACTTCCAGGCGGGGGCTAATGCCCGTTTTTCCCTCCCCTGCGGACGCCCATAACTGCAGACAACTGAGCCTGAATTAGATTGATCTATCCACCAATACGTTTGTGGTGCTCTCATTAGTCAGTTCGGGTTGAACCTCACTTCTCAATCTCTTGTCTGAAACGTTTTCTACACTTCGGCTATCCCTCGAAACATTAATATATCCAGCCTTTTCCGACTAACTTACACAAAATGCCCCTTTCTACAGTCATCAAAGCTAGATCACACAATCTGCCCGACTTATTCTTAGTCATTGAGACTCTGAGGTATGAAAGTTTCGGTTTACTGAAAGATTGCTCGCGGCTTATAGATACTGCCATCGTCAGCATTTTTTGCAAAACAATTCGAAGAATGTAATGAGGACTTAAGGACGCGGTAATTTTATTTGCACTTGAAAACAGCATTTTGCAGTCTGGAATATTCTCGTATAATTGCTTGCCATCTACATCTGAGCTGTACAGAGCTCCTAAATTGTCACACGTAGATTTTAGTTTTTCACAGTCAAGACCGTACGAAAGCCTTGGACATCGAACAGAAAGCCAAATTAGTCAGTAAAAGCTAGCTGTTGACACGAGTAACAAATCACTTCTTTAATGAGTTAACATGTTTTGCTCAACTGGCACGGTAACAATACTACCTGCTGATTGTCGAGGACTAACTAATGTTCTCTACCTTAGTCTCTTGACTGGGGCGTTGTGTTCAGCCTATATATCGTACACTAGTGGCCATCGAAGAAGTTTCGTAAAGTCGGAGTGGGCCGCAACCCGCCTAGTTTAAGTAACTTGTAAATCTGTATGACATTAACACCAGTTATTTGCATCATGCACAGTCAGATTCTCACATCTGCGGACTTAATGCTGACTAATATTTTCTTGCCTGAAATACAGCAGTACGGAGTGACGTGATCTTTCTTGTAGCGTGAGAACAATCAGGGTTGCCAAGTCTAAACAGACTTTTCAAGCTAGAAAAATTGCAAAATTCCGCTCGAATAAGACCGATTGTTTAGGCCGCTTGACCAATTATCCGCAAGAATTTAGCGGAATTTGGCCGGTAGACTAAATATTTTGGAGCTAGACAGGATTAAAATTCGCTACATCTAGCAGATATTCACTAAATTTGCAACTAGTGTTGCCAGATGGTTGTCACCCAACCTGCCAAATCGTGTAATAAAAAACTGCTAGATCCTACTAAACACCATGTCAAATTTTCAGCTAAAACCTGCTAAAAATAGTGACCTCTTCTATAAAAACTGCTATTTTTGAGGTGTTTTAAAATAAACTTGTAAAGTTATGTATCAATATTTGGTGTTGCACTCTCTATCAATGGACCAGACATTAGACCTATGACTTCCTGACGTAAATGAACCAAACATCTGGGAAAATGATATGTGTCATGGAATAAAAATATATGCTGCCAATGTGGTCTTTTAAGCCCAATGTGCTCACTAAGCCCAGAAGCAAATACTTAGGCTTCACCAAGCCATCCAGTTACTTGTTATTTTGATGCAATTATCTTCTTGAAGCAGCTTCGCTGCGTCATAATAGAAACTCCAATGGTAATAGTAATGGTAAATTCATGCATCCAAATGATTAAAGCAAGCTGGTTGTACCTGGTGGTCTTGAAAGTGCAAAAAATTTTCATCTCTAAAAATTGTTGGAACAAATATTTGGCCAGGAATTTGTTACTTGCTAACAGACATGGGGCGATTACAGCACAAATCTAATCGATTACAATTACTTGCCACATGCTCGATTACGAATAAACAAAATCACAATGTAATCGATTACGATGACGATTACATTGTGAGTAATCACGATTACAATCGCGGTTACATTTGTCTTGAAACATTCCCAGAAAGAAAACAAACCCATTTACATAGTTTTATGTAAGTATATTTTCAGACAACTATTGATTAAACAAAAATAATCAATGTTTAAAATCTTTGTTACAGTTGATAAGCATCAACGTTTCAAATCTTTTTATCAGGCAAATGACATCTATCAGGCTTGAACATTCGTCTAGCGACGCCGAAAATTCATTTGTTAGTAATTTCAAAATTGCTGACTGTTTCTTCTAACTGCGGGATACGACCGTCTGCAAGCCAACATAGCAGTGTGCAGCTTTTAATTTGAAATGAAATGAACAGTGATGCCAATATTGCTGCGCATCTGTCTATTGGACCGATAGTCAATGGTTAACAAAACTCACAGGTTTCGTTGAGTTTTTTTTCACCAGTATCTGGTGGATCACGGTTGACATGCTAGTTATCAGTGTGGTGGAAAGATACTTTCGACTTGGGTTACAGTACCTTTTTTACTGTGCTAATTATATACATAGCCTGCTCTAGCACTTCATGCATACGTTAACTCTGAATACATATAAATGAAACGAACACCTCTCCTCGTAATGTCCCGCTATTCTGTTGCCAGAGTGTGAACCCGTTTGTAAGAACAGCTCCTATTTTTGATGCGACGTCTCACTATACGTTACTTCAAGCGGCCAACAGGAAGGCTAGCTGGAACTAAGCGAGAATTAGCTAGAAACGCTGTGCTTACCCCTGGACTGTCTGTATTTAAACCACAGAGATGGGCAAATAGCCTTCTGCGAAACAATTACCAAAACAAATGATGATTAAAGGAAGAAACCCAGCCGCCACAACCGCGATTCATCGCATAGTGATGTAGGGTGAAAATTGCCAAGTATAATCGTGAAAGTAATCGTCGGTTACGATTAAATTGGCAATGTAATCGATTACGATTACATTTCATTTTTGGTCTGTTCAATCGATTACGATTATTCAAAAAACTGTAATCGATTTTGATTACCGCATGTCTGCTTGCTAAACCTGCTGAAGTTTAGCAAACCGTTTAGCAGCTAAACGGTTTTCAAATTCCTGCCAGAAAATCAGCTAGCTGCTAGATTGAAAAATTTCCTGCTAACAGTGAGAAAAACCTGCTAGATCTAGCAACAAAACAGCTAAAATGGCAAAACTGTTGGCAACCCTGAGGCGTTCTTGTTTCGTCACAATGTGTGACCGTCGTGATTTGTCACAATACCGCAGTTTTGAAATAATGCTTGGTGGTCCTGACGCAACACTCCCTACTTAATACATTAGATATCGGCGGGCCGTGCTGATGTAGCTTTGCAGTTTATGGTTGTATGGGGCGCAAAATAGAGGTTCAAGAAACTGTAAATGAAATTCTAGTTTTTGCCAAGCAACTTTTGCGCCCCCCTCAAAGTTGCGCCCATGGCACGTGCCATGCCTGCCATACCCTAGACACGCCACTGGCAGTAGGCGTGTGGTTTTTGCAGACGTTGTTGCAGTTGAGCAAGAAGTCATCGTGATCGTTACCGCCATTATGGTTGCGCTTTTTACATTTACATGCTTCTAATGTACAGCAGCACACGTTCAATCGAAGCCGAGTAGCGACGGCTTCCCTTCGGAAGTAGGCCTTCCACAAAACGTTCGTATGTGTAAGGCATGGATCTTGACCAACTCTTGAGCGACTGGTTGATGTATGTATCTGCTTACGAAAATGCTAGATTTCCTCAACGCGTTCAAAATATGTTTGGATTTTATGTCATTAAACGCTATGAAATGCGACTGCTTTAGCATTTTCATACGCTATTTGCACTAAGCTTGCATCCCAAAAATGATCAGGTATTTAGCTACCTATTTAGAGTTAACAATATAATTCACAAATATAACAATATAATGCAAAAATATAAGATAATATTGTAAATTGGGGAAAGTTGCACATGCCCTCTAAAAGCAAATTTGCATATGTCTGACCCACTCAGTCTCCAGTGGTTCTTAACCTCTTTTACATCTTTTGCCGTATTATCAAACAAGATTACCAGATTTACCCCCAAGACACTCAATAATGCTCATTTATTGAAAATACGAATGTAACAAACTCTTACAGTTTATAATGATTTATAAAAATTTATATTTGCTGCAATATATGGTTCAGTAAATTTACCCTTTTGGAAGATGAAATTTACCCCCAGGGATAAATTTACCCCAGGTTAAAAACTACTGGTCTACACAAAGTGTGAAAAAGATCCACTCAGTCTACACTACACAAAGTCACCGCAGCTTAACACAACGGTTGGTTAGTTAATCTAGCCCAGTGCCTCCCAAAGTATGGGTCGAAGGGTCAAAAATGGGTCGCGCCGAGGCGATCCAAACCTGGTTTATGCATTTTAAACGTTACAACTTCTTGTCTTTGTCTGTCTGTAGCATAGGTACTTGAGAAAAGAGTAGATTGCTGATATAAAAATGAAGTTAGCCAGCTTATTGATAAAAGCCATCCAAACAACAATTATTTTTTCTTACGTAATTTGAGGCTTAGTCGTGAGGTGTTCACCAAACTCAGATTTGGGTCGTACTCAAAAATGTTTGGGAACCACTGATCTAGCCATTCCAGCATAAGCAGTTGAAGTTTTGTTAGTGTTTAATTAATAAAATCTAATCTACAGGGAAAAAACTCAACTTGGTTTCATTTTAGTCACATGCGCTTTACAGATTGCAAGATATCTGTAAGTAAAGGCAGTGTCAATGCCCTTATAGTGGACACATTAGTGCTTTAATGTTTTGTGCATTCTTACTGCGTAATTCCCAGTAATATTCCATTCGTGATTCAACGTGATGTACTTGTTTGCGAACAGTTCGACCGTCGACATGATAGCCTG
>Ga0210059_1014968_pt1 | contig 11386 bp, 5 predicted proteins | sample Ectturendosymbi2_FD_188042 | JGI IMG/M metagenome (GOLD analysis project Ga0210059, IMG submission 188042) | Ecteinascidia turbinata endosymbiont from Florida, USA - Sample 2 (SPAdes) (version 2) | ecosystem: Host-associated > Tunicates > Ascidians > Unclassified | place: Key West, Florida... | reverse complement strand
CTGACTTTTCAACCCTGCGTTGATTTATGACTGTCTTGTCATACGCGAAACACGCACTACCTCTAAACCAAAAAAGATTCAGACAAATAGACAATGAGCAACATAATTCTCACACAGATCCCTGCACAGGTTACGTTAGAATTTTATATCATTATAAACTCAATGTAACTTAATCCTTCGATTGTCATGACGACTTTCGAATTCATCAACGAAATCACCTAAATCTATTTTTTTTCAGCTCGTACCCTTTCAATTGAAAGTAGATCATCGTTACCCGATCTTTCACTGGTCATGGAATTTCTTGGAAATTTTTTCAGTAATTTCGTTTTTGAAAAACTTCTCTCGCATGAAGCGCTGGTGCTGGGAAGAGTTGCAGCTACCAGTAGCAACCAAACGCAGCTTTAGTAGCTATAAAAGGTAAAAAAATTTCGAGCGATATAGGCAGCTTCGCGCCTTTCGCAGGAAATTCTTTGCCAAAGTTGTTTCATATTTTAAATCATTTTCACTAAATGAATATGATTTGCGAATTCTTTCAAGTGTTTTTCTGATAGAAATATTTGACCTCCTGCCAAAAGAGCTAAAATACGCGAAAAATTGCTTCTGAATCATTGCAGAAAATCCGTAAAAAATTATGAGGTTGCAGGACATGTGTCGGTTGAGTTAAAACTGTAGTTACGAACCACTTACGTAAGATATTTCGAAGTCATACACAAGGCAGCAGAACGCAATATTACAGCCAGAACAAATTCGGATTAATTAACTGAAACCAATTCTTAATACTTTCACAAACATTTACAACTGGGACAAGCAACAATCTGCTGACAGTTATATAATCCAGTTCCATCTCACACTGAAATGCACGAAAGATCAATCTTCCCATTTCTGCGCCTGTTTCTTCGTTTCGAAATGGATTTTTCAACACTACGACCTCTGTCTAAATAAATTTCACGTAGGATGCGAGCAACTACAGTACTGGTGTGTGTCGTCATAAACAACTGTAGTTACCCGACCGTCAAAAACAACAATACAGCTTATCATGCATTTGGGAAATATTTAACGTAGGATGGAGGGTTTCTAAATTATCGTTCAAAATATTGCTAGCAGAAAGACATCTACTGCATGTGTCTAGGGTTGTCAGATGGCCGGTATTTCACCGGCCTTGCCGGTATTTTACTGCTAATTTAGCAGAGGCCGGTATTTTGAAAATCAGTGTCTGAAGCCGGTATTGTGAAAATAAAATAATTTGTCGTAACTTCAAAGAACTAATGCAGAATTTCTCAAATTATAATGGCTCCTGTAGTGAATCTTGTCAGGACAGTTTCTTCAGTGAAGTTTATTTGCTGCTGTTGACGCAATCCTTGGTGCGATTTTCACGTCACACACACACCGAAATGTAATGAATCAGCAAAAATAGGGCAAATTATTAATGGTGGCTTAACGATACTGATTGTCTCTGTTTTCCCTGTGCTCCTTACGAATTACGACACAGCTCAGATCTGGCGCTGTTGACAAAATGGCCGGTATTTTTACAAAACGCATTTGGCAACCCTGCATATGTCAACCAAATGAACCTAAACGGGAAATTAAGAAAAAAACTGGGGGGCCATGGCCCACCCAGGCCCCCCTTAGAATTGTCACTGGCTACAGCAGCGTTTTCCTGACCGACTGATCAGCCGCAGGTGTGACCCGCAGTGGTCGCCGCATTCACCGGACTTGAATCCCCAGATTTTTATTTGTGGGGATACCTTAAGGACAAGGTGTATGGCAACAACCCCAGACTATCCCTGACCTGAAGGCAGCAATCACAGCAGCAATAAGAGCGATCCCAAACGAGGAATGCGGGAGGGTCATCGAAAACTTTGCCCGCTGGATCCAAATGTGCCTGCAGCGCCGGGGAGCTCATTTGGAGCACGTTTTTGAGCCCCAGTGAAGCAAAGAGTTTTTGTAGTACAGACTTGAAACTTTGGAGATGTCTGCTACACAGGCTTGATCTAATGTCGCTGACGTTTTGTGTCAATTTAAATAATATTTTGGAAGTTATTCGATTTTTGGTGATGATCGTTTTTTGTGTCAATCTTGTAGATATCTTATTTGGAGTATGCAGCTATTTTGAATTCCTATAGTTAAGACACCAACAAAAACTAAAATGATGCAAGCTGCTAAGAAACAAGCAACGTTCAAGCGTTTGTAACTTTCCACATTCGCCCAATCATACTTTTCCGTAGACAATACTTTCTTCAAGAAGTCTTCGCTCGATTTTATTTTCTCGTAAAAATCACAGCAGAAATAGTCAGTAATTTTACAGGTGATAAGGGGTTTCACATTCTGCTCGTTTTGCCAGACCACATGTTATTCATTATAGAAAATATTCTCTCAAAGGGAGCTGATGTACCAGGTATAGGACTATACTGGCTGACTGAATGCATAACCGGGACTTTTTGGTAGACTGACCGGGACAAAGCCTTCCAACCGGGACTGTCCCGGCTAAAACAGGACGTATGGTATGCCTATTCATAAACTGTCTAATATCCTTTTTTCGATAACTTTTTACAAATAGCCTAAGACATAACTTAAGAATAATCAACGTCCAGAACAACATTAGCGGTGAAAAAACAAGAAAGTTAGACACTCTGCCAAAAACGTTTCAAACAATGAGAAATAGATCTGTGCGTTGACAACGACTATCGGACAACTAACTAAAGTTAGAACACCACTCAGGCTTAACAAGAATGAGCAAATGAATTGTAAAAACTCGCCACAGCAAATACAGTTTTGCACTTGCTCACTCAGTATTCCCACGAGCATGGGCGTCCGCAGAAATTTTTCCAGGGGGGGCAAAGTCGACATTTTGCTTATCTTTTTGTGGTTGTTGACGATGCAACGCAAATTGACGAATACGAAAAAGAAATGTCCAGTTGCAAACACTGCTCTGCTTGTAAGAAAACTTTACACCGAGCAAATGTTTGTTTTAGTGAGCATGGATATTTTAAGACTGGTTTAGCAGAGTTCAATGAACTACAAACTTTGTGAGTATTTAGTGTAAAATCTTATGAAAATACGAACAAACAACACATTTAATTCAAATAGCTTCTTGTTTTCGTTCTTTTCCAATGTTTTGGAATGTCGCAAGTGCGCGAGATGAGATTTCACTGCGCAAATGGTCGGGTGGTATTGCGCACCTTTAGAAGAGCACTGGTTGCAGAAAACGTGCTTTGTTGGCAGCAATGCTTCTTTTTCACTCATGCTTCTTTACACATAGTATAAACCAGGGGTGGGCAAACTTGTTCAATGGAAGAGTTATTTGCAGAAAATCAAAACACCAGCCAGCCGCAAAAGCAGTTTGTAGTGTCAATACAATTACGGTAAAGAATGCAAGTTTTACATTAAATGATGTACACCAATTGTCGATATGAAGTTTTTGTTTGATTTTTTAGTCCCCGAAAACCTGGGCAGTATGTTGTTGAAGCTCTGTGAATTAATTCTCCCACGTATCCATTTTTCAGGGTTTCGTGGTGGTTTGATTTTGCGAACTTCATTACAGTGAAAAAAATTAACAGCAATATGTTGTGCTATACACAGAAATGAGTTATACACTGGTATTTTAAATTCTGGGTATTCACTTTCTGGAACCTGTCGCTAGAAATTAAGTGTAGAGTGGCATTGACTGAAGTTTATTTGTGACCCAGATTTTCTTGCATTCCGGTCAGTTTTTTATTCTACAGCAGACAAGTTTGTAACAAACGGTTAGTCAATTGAACAGCCATCACTGATACATTAACAGTGAATCGATTTACAAGAAATGCAGAGCATGATTTTAACTCTTGGAAATGGTCACATCTGGCTTGGAACTCCTCCAGTAGTTTTACAATATATTTTGGTATTTTTCCACTTTGTGCTCTGCAAATGCCTCTTCGCGAAACACACTGGTTCTCATTCCGACATTGGGAAAATGACAGAATGCTTTTGACAATATGTGTCTTTGAAAATTTTAATTTTCTTCTCTTCTGGGAAGAAAATTAACCTAACTTAGCTAACTTGCGATTTAGTTTCACTGCCGTTGTTATCACATCGCGTAGACTCCCTGGTGACCAGTGTTCCCTCTAAAGTGCGCAAATGCGCAGAACTACCAGAGCATTTGCGCAGTGAAATCTCATTTATGCGCACTTGCAGCATTCCAAATTCGATATCGTATATATATCGCATAGCTCTGTCGAAACGTTTCACTGGTTGTGTGTCTACATCAGGGGTCTCAAGCACAAATTGCTCCGAGGGCCAAATTAGGACGTTTAAAGCAACCGGGGGGAGGGGGGGCGTATTACAACGCTAACACAACAATGGCGGTACCTGACCCTTACAAGAAACAGCTTTCACATTTTATTTTTTGCGAAATGTATCGTGAGTTACAGGCAAATCATTTCTAGCCGCCTCTATGTTCATTTAAAAAAACTTGTTCACTCGCTGGCCGAGCACTTTCAAACATCGGTGAATCAACTACAAAACTTAGATATTGATTATATGAAAATTCCCAAAACGCATCGCGGGCCGCCAGGGGAGGATCCAGGCGTGGGTGATCAAAAACCTAGAAAAGTAACTTTATTCAACATATTTTTATACCATTCGGAAAAGAGCATTCGCGATATAAGGCGATTTTGTTGTCCATCGTTTTGTCACAGCAGCGTTATGAAGTATAATTCATCCATCTTACAGTAGCAAAGCCGTTATGAGACTTGACTTCCAAATATTACTGAAATCGCCCCCCCCCCCTAACGTTACTGGCTGGATACGCTCCTGCGGGCCGTACAAAATGCTCTCGGGGCCCATATGCGACCCGCCGGTCGTGTGTTTGAGACCCCTGGTCTACATGGTTGTGAAATTGCCTGCGTACTGAAACAAACATTTGCTCAATGTAAAGTTTTCTTACAGGGAACACTGCTGGTGACTACTTCACAAACTTGTGTTAACACATTGATGAATGAAACAAGCGTTAAATTTGAGGCAATAACTCTCTATCAATTTGAGATATTGCTATTCATCTAGAAGAGCCACACAAAATATGTTGACGACCCACAATTCACCCACCATTGTCTCGCTGCATTACCTGCCAAGATGTCTGCATTCAATAGTTACATGCGGCAAAACGCCTACCACCGTGACTTGAAGTGTATCTTCGAAGATTTGTTGCCATGTAATTGTTACGCAACATAGGCCATTGCAGAACAATTCGCTCCCAAGCTTTGCAACCAGTGTTGCCAACTGGTATATATATATACCAAATTTCAAAAATTTGGTATATTTTCAAAGTGCTTGGTATATAATTTTTTCATTTGGTATATACGAAAATTTTGGTATATATTTGTCAGAGGGTTTAGTTGAGATTTTAAACCAGTTTATTTGGTTTATAACAAAACGAAAACAGAGAAATCGACAGTGGTGTTGAAGTTATATAAAAAAGTTTAGCGATTTTGCTTGACATGGGAGCAAGCATGTACTTTGGGTAAGCGGAAAATGAGATTGGAAGAGAGCTGCGATGTTCTGAAAAAATTGATCTTAGCTCTAGGTATGCGCTTTTAGACAGACAATGCATTAAAATGTGGGAAAGCTGCGTACGAGAGTGGCAGAAGATTTAGCAATGTGTGACAGACAGAGCTGGAGTGGCTTGCAAAGAAGTATTCAGCTGGTGTTGGGTATCCCTTCTGCTAACTGTGCAAAAAGATAATTGCCAGCTATTACAGAGCATAAAAATATTCTGGACCACAAAAGAAATGAAAATGCACCGTGTTGGAAGGATGAATTTTAGTGGTTAATAAATCTGTCACTCTCTCACTGCTAAACTAAGAAAGTAGAAATTGAGCTTGCAACATCTCTATGATGGCAGTACACAACGAAACTGTTAATAATTTACGTGAAACAATAAAAAGGCATTGAAAAAATAGCGTTAAATTTTATGTTTTTGTTGTAGATATCAATTTGGTATATTTTTAGATTAGATTTGATATATTCGTTGTAAGAATTAAGAAGGGTTGGCAACACTGTTTGCAACCTGCCTCAGCAGGCAAGAAGCTGACATGAGTGAACTGCAAGCTCATAACTTCATGTTATCAAAACTAGTGAACCTGACCAGAGCTGTGTGAAAGGCTGTTTGGGCCCTCCCAAAAAAATCCAGATGGGGCCCTGTAATATCAGCAAGCTGCGTGCTTTTTCGAGCCTGTTGCAAATTAGCCCCCTGAGCAGCACTATTTCAAAACCTAACCAAGCCAAACTAATAACCTTGAATCAGGAAGAAGTTCTTAACTAAATAACTTGCATTATTTCAACAAACTTAACCCATAATAAACTTTATATAAATTGTCTTAAGCAGCTTTCACGAAAACTTTTTTAACGTTGACCTAGAAACCTAGTCTCCCTAGCTCTACGCAACTGCAGAGCGACTGCACAACACTCCACAGCACTTTCATTATGACGTAAATTTCCCCGAGAATTTCAACGCACAAGGGCGAAGCCATCGAAGTTAAGTGGCGAAGGTCAAGACTTTAGTAACAATTGGCCTTGTTCCGACGTAACCACAACTTTACAAAATACTGCTATAGTGTCCGAACGTCCACAATTCTTTTTTGAAATTAAGGAACCATGATATCACATGCTATCTACCGGCTCTGCATTGAGGGCAAAAACCAGAAGAGTTAAAGTCAAGGGTAGAGAGACGGCTCTAACTTACTAATACAATATACAGTATATTGTGGGGCCCCTACGAATGGTCGCCTCCCCCCCGACCGGGGGGTACGGGGCTGCCTTGCCACGGCACTGAACCTGACTCTTGTCCAGTGTGAGTGTCATATCGCCAAAGAAACTGCCATTCAGTTGCAAGGATTAACCCAAATAATCAGAATTAAATTCCTGATTTCACTTTTTCCAAAAATTTTTGCCTCAGACCCAATTTCCAGGGGGCAAAATGCCCGTTTCCCCCCCCTGCGGACGCCCATGTTTGCAGCATTAGCATTATTATTCGTCATGATTTAGTTGTCGCTGTAATTGATCTATCGCAGGGCTACTCAACTGGCGGACCGTGGTCATACAGAAAAACAAAAGAAATCACTGTATAGGGGCACAGTAGCACACATGAAAAATATTACATGGCAATAACCATGAAAATATCATAAACAATGTCACATTATTGTAGTATCAAAACGGCTTGGAGCGAGTCGTTTGGCATCAAAAAGCCTTTATGACATCATCCAACTCTAGAGAGCGCACACATGAAGCTTCCATTGACAACATGGCTAATGAGGATAGTTTGCTATCTGTCGTATAAGACTTTTTGAAGGTTTTGATCAGCTTCAGTTTGCTGAAACGCCTTTCAGCGCTGGCAACAGTATCGGGGCAGTTTAGTATAATCCGAAGTGTAATAAATATGTTAGAATAAACTTCAAGACGTGTCTTGAGAATAGTACTTAACAAAAGGAATTGGGTCTTAATCATTGTCATTTAATTAAAAACGATTATTTACAGATATAATGAAATGGAAATGCTGACAAAAATTTGTAGGAAATTAGAACCAAGACCGTCGTTCAGTTACGAAAACACTGTTACCGAAGGAACAAACCTATGGCCGATCAAAGCGTTTTCATCAGTGCTTAAGTGAATTTTGCTAGAAAAGCATGCGTATCGTCCTTTCAACTGACCGAAATACGCATGCTTGAACGTTTCTAATGTCCAGACTTGTTCATTTCCTGGTACATGGCACATCTTGAGATTAATAACATTTTGTATCTCAAGAAGGCTATGAATGTTGACAAATATAGACCAAGGGGCTGCGCACACCCCTGCCCCCCGTCAGTTACGCCACTGCTGGCAGCACCTCGATAGTTGGTTAATAAATCAAGGTTAAAAGCACTGCGCCATCCATTCTAGAGCAGTTTACCGTGGAAACGCAACGGGCCTAATTTTAAGCACAATTTTATATTGTGATATGAAGTGCAGTAATATGGCGCATCTCACACTCAGTGGCTGACACGTCGCGTGAGCTGTTTTGACATGTTCGTAACTGAACTAAATTTATCAAACACTTTGATACAGGCAAAAAGCAAGCAAAGTTATTTTTTGTTTGAAGATCAACATTGTTTAAAAATACTCTTTCAGCTAACGCTTTGTCATGAATAGGGCAACCAATTTTTTGTAAGAACTATCAATTTCCTGCGTTTGCAATTGAAACGCAGAATGCAAAGCATATACTAGAAGTCAAATCGATAGGTTAAAAATCCTTTGAAATCAAACAAAAATCAAAAGTGTGGAAGACCCAACGAAACTAGAGGTAACGAACCGTAGCCGAAACTCAATCCAAACGCACAAGAGAAATATCCAGCGTCATTAAATCTCCTGAACTCACTGAGAAGGTTCTACATAGTTGTACTTCAACATCAAGCACTGCCACACCTAGCGTACCTTCAATCGTGCAGTGGTGGGCAAAACAACATTATTAGGCTAGAAGTCACAAAAACCCAGTATTACGTCAAAAGTTCAAGTAAACTTGCAAAAGCAAGTCAGTATCTGTTGTTGTAGCTTCATTAAAATATCAACGAGAAAGAAATTGCACTGCAAGAAATTTTGATCTAACGATAAATTGTGACCAAATGATAAATCGACTTTTTTTGAACTGAAAACTCTGAAGTCGCTCATGGTATCAGCATCAAATTTGATTTAGGGACGTTTCATGAACTTTAAAGAAGGCAGAAACAATTTGAGTTTATTGACGTTTGGTGGCCCTAGTCATGAGACACGATATTGCAGATGCTTGTAGTTACATCGCAAATTCCTACATTGCCTGTTGAAGACTCGTTTGCCGTGGTTGGGCAATCCCGCATTCTGCGCTTGTAACGATTGCCTCATGTTACTTTGCTTTAACGGTTTCTTTAGTAGTCTCGACTCAGTTTCATTTTGTTGCCAGTTTCCTGAATAGCGTGGTGTTAACCGTTTGCACGCGGTTCTGTAACTATGTAAAACCGCACCAGACGGTACTCTTTAGTTTGTCATGTGTCGGCGGGCTATTCCGACTAGAAGTAAACAGAGACTGACGGCGATTGGTGTGACTTTTGAATTTTAACCACGTTAAGTCTCAAACACGGTACGAGCGTATAACGAAGACGTAACACGTGTTGCACAGCCGCTTTCTCACACAAAACATCTAAAAGAAAAAACTTCAGGCTGTCGTCGCTATACGCAGAACGGCGTTCGGACGATGTCAATTTTTATCTTAAACGTCTGACGATTAGACGGTCAACGTGTAAGCTTACTGGCCCCAAACTCCATGGACACCGGGTTTAAGCAAAATGGTTCCGCATCCCAAGCGGAAAAACGAATGTGCATACCTAAACGCATTATCAGTTTTGTATTTTTAAGAACATTACAAAATGTGTCGAACAGCAACCAACAGCTTCTTTAAAATACTGATATTGAAGACGTCCGTTATAAGCCAGATTTGCGATACCAGCCATGGATCGTTCGATGGCTTCAAGCAGAAATTGAACTTTCCGTTCGATTCCGCAGATGCTCTCTCGACACTCGCAAAGAGACCTCCTTCACTAGTAGGAGGAGCAATGTTCAACTTCTAATCGAACCACAGCTACGTGGGAGCGAGTGTTGATTTACTACGAGGTTTCCTCAGTAGCTTCGCCACGTTTCCGCCTGGGGCGCAAACGTACTTCTGCTTCAGACTTGAAGATATGTTGCTTGTAGTATTTTAGTTCCGCGATGCTCTCTTTTATGTCATCCAACGCACGATGAGTATTTGACTTTGCATACTTGTTTAGACCTGGATACCATCGGCTGAAAAATATTTTAGATTCCAAGGCTCAGCATTGCAATTAAGCACATATAAACCCGTGCCGCCGATCGACTAACAATCAAGCTCAGCATGACAGAGCCTGAGGGCAACCCACCAAATCTCGCCTGGAGAAAAATCAAATGAGATGAAAAAAAATTGACCAATAAACAATTAAAAACTCTGATTGTTGCACACAACGTTAGCCACACAAGCGGACGAATTCCAAAAACTGCGCTTCCACCCGGTGATAAACTCTATTTTAATTTATTTGTTTATGAGCAGACACGAAGTCCATAGTATGAACACACACACTCTGCAGAAAACAGGTTGATAAAAATAGACAAAACAGAACGTAGTACAAGGCATTGAAGCCGGTGGAATCACAGGGTTACAGACACTTTTTGCAACTGTATTGAAGACAGAACCATAGGGTTACAGACACATTCTTAACACTATTGTTAGCTAACACGTAACACTTGTTACAGCACTACTGCTGAGTAGGGCGCTAATTCCTAAATTGGTCCAGTCTAGGTAAAATGCAAAAGCATTGTGGCTTGACACGCCATCGATCAAACGGACACTGCAAAGTTCGATCACTCAATCACAGAGTAAAATGTGATTATAGTGTTCAAAGAATAGTGACGAGTACAAACAATCTGACTGCGTCAAAGTACGTAACCATACGTTGTTAGATTTTCTGCATCTTTCGAGAAACAGGTACTTGTGTTTACGTAGCAGAGCCTCAAAGGTAGGAATGTTACATTGAACCTGGTGGCTACTAACACTCGCTCTCCAGGGCAGGTTGCATAGAGCTCTGCAACCAAAATAATATGCCACCCGCAATCTCTGCATGCATGACTTCCTGAAATTACACCATAATTGAGATGCATACATGGGCGTACAAAAAGAACGAAAAAGTACGTTTTTAACTGCATTTGAACAACGGGAAAAAGAGGCTCGCAGCTTGTCTGCTGCACAATATTGATATCGCAGTTGTCTCTGAATGTCTTTGTCATCTGAGAGTTCAGTATCCAATAAAATCCCCAGATATTTGTATTGGTCAACAGATTTCACGTATTGACCACCCAATTTCAATACTGGAATGGCTGTGCTTTTTGCACTCTTAGCCTTAAACGACATACAAACAGTTTTGTTGCAGTTGAAAATTAACCCATGTGATTCTGCATACGCCTGGCACACATCTAGTATTCTTTGCAACCAACGTACACTTGGACAGAACACACAAATATCATCAGCAAACATCAAGTGATTTGATAAGACTTCACCAATATAACAACCTGCTTTAATGTTGTTTAGTTCATTGGACAAATCATCTAAATAAACAGCAAACAAGTATGGACTCAGTACTCCCCCTGTCTAACCCCATTAGACACATGAAACGGTTCAGAAAAATGCTTCCCCCATTTTATTTGCATCGTTTGTTCTTTGTACCAATGTTTCAGTAGGCGCACAAAACACATTGGCACCTTTCTTTGAATTAGTTTCTCAAATAATTTCATGTGTAGTACTCGATCGAATGCTTTCGAGGCATCTAAAAACACAGCATGC
>Ga0210059_1014967_pt1 | contig 11387 bp, 6 predicted proteins | sample Ectturendosymbi2_FD_188042 | JGI IMG/M metagenome (GOLD analysis project Ga0210059, IMG submission 188042) | Ecteinascidia turbinata endosymbiont from Florida, USA - Sample 2 (SPAdes) (version 2) | ecosystem: Host-associated > Tunicates > Ascidians > Unclassified | place: Key West, Florida... | reverse complement strand
GTTAATCACAGCAACTTAATCTTCAAAACAATGAAAATCACCATGCAAGATAGACATTTATGTTACCCCCCTACTTTTTCCTTGGCCCCGCAATGCCCCCCCACGTTTTTAATTCTAGAATCGCCACTGTCCGAAGCAGATCATAAGTCAGTACTCTGCTTTCAAAGCGGCGCCCAACAGCGACTTTAAAGTGTAAATACGGAAACCGCTTCCTAGGTTTTATTACGGTTGGCTGGGTATGATAACGTCATCAAAACGCCCCCATTTTAGCCTTACCTCAGCCCTCGCCCCAACCCGAAATCCATCACTATTTATGATAACACTGAATCGAGAAAAGTTTTCCCAGTGTTTTCTTCCGTCACATTTGTTTTTGAAAACAGTAACTTGAAGATTGCAAAATCGTGTGGCTTACCATAATAATATGAAAGCTTGTTGATACAGATTTGAAATATTTTACAGGTGAAGAAAAAGATTTTGACGGTTGCTTCAACTCCTTTCATTCGTCAAGCACAGAAAAGCTGCTTCCTTCACCTCCTATCATCGTTCAGTTTGTGTCTTCATGTGACTCCGATGATTTCCCACCTTTGCAACCAATACCAAGATATAGCATTCACGATTTGCAAAACCATCACACAAGTCAAAGCACAATAACTCAAGAAGATTTCATTCTTTCTATGTCTTCCTCCCTCAGTTCTACTTCTCTTGATAGCTACAATTACCAGCAGGATGATGATGATTGGTTATTCGGTGAAAGCATTGATCGTTCAACTAATCTGACCTTTACCTCGGATGCAGAGTCAGCGCAGAACTCCGACACATCAAGTCTGGATCAAACAACAAACAACAGGTTTTTACCTACAAGCCAACCTCCATGGAAACCTCACGATTTCAATGACTGTTTTAAATCACAAGAAGCAGAAATAGTGAATAAGAGAAATGTATTCTCACCTTTAATAGAAGCAAGCGTCAATCAATTTTCTACCAAGGAAGTTTTTTTCAAAGGTTCGGACAGTTGCAAAGATAATGTTCTTTCCAAGTCTCAACCAAGTGTAGATATGAACCAATTTGGAAAAATTTCAGCAAAATGTCAGATTTCAGATCAAATAGTGGGATTCATGGACCACTTTTACAATCAAGGTAAGTTTTGGTTTTGCATTGAATTCGTTTACGTCTACTTCTTGTCACATATTGCAAACTTCATCTTGAGAAGAACTATTTTTGGGATTCAAATAATTACTTTAGTTTGTAAATGGTCATGAGAATAAGATTATGATATTTTCTTGAGTAGCTTTTGGAAAGTTCGGCAGCATAATTCCATTTTAAAGGCATTCTTTGCAGCACTTCTTGAACTAGATGAAGCCTACTAAGGAATTAGCTCAAGCGTAAATTGAAATCTCAGTTCTTCCCAATAAAGACGTCTATGTTTTTTCAGGTGATCAGTATACTGGCATTATATGCAAGTCAAATGCAAGTACGCAGACGCTAACCACAACGTGAGCTTTCCAGGGTGTTTGGCAAACCGAGCTTATATCATAACATGCAAAACATTTCCTGCAAAACCACTACGCTTTAAATACTAATGGGCTATTTGCGGAAAAAATAGTGAAATCGAACTAAACTTCCACCAAAACAAGACTGTAAGAACATTTTATTGCAATCATAAGCGAGCCGCGCATCAGGAAAATCATGGAGGAACGTCACACTGAAACAAAATAGTGAATGCAAAGTTTATTTTATGCTTTTGCAGGAGATGGAAACAAGACGCTGACTTCTTCAACCATAAACCATCATGGAACGAACAAGTTTTCAGAAGCAACGTTTGTCGTGGATCAGAATGAACAAAAATGCTTTGACTTGAACGTTTATTTACAAAACAAGTTTATGGATCCTAAATGTGAAAATACGTCATTTGATGACGCAGACAGGACTACGCAGTTCGGAAAGTGCGATTACGTCAGTGACGATTTAACAAAAACGCCTCTTCCTCCGTCACCACCCACCATCATCGATTACCTCATTTATGACGATTTTGAGACTCCCCGAAAGATCTGGTCTGATCCTGAACAGATGTATTTTTATTTAAATCACAGGCAACAAATACTAAAACCTCAAGTTACAAGACTTGAACCTCGGGTGAATATCATGAGTGGAAATGCACGACCAGCTGCGGAACCTGCTCGTCTGAAAGTAGTTCTTCCCAAAACTGGTGCACTTTCTAGTAAGCCAACGATCAAAGACAGAAGCTCTATAAGTACCACCGCCAAATCTTCCTTGTTTAAGGTCTACAAAAGACAGACGGACAACGACAATCCTTGCAAATATGAGAATGATGGTGGCATTTTGAAGAGCAATGTCACAGAAATGAATATATGGAAAGGCCCAAGCCACACCGACAATCCTTTCAACTGGTTTTTAGGAGAAAACGTTTCACAAAAGTTTGATGAAAAAGAGTATTGCTGGGATCAAGCTGGTGAGGAAATGTTTTTGTCTTTACACTTCCTGATTTTTATTTTCAATTAAGCTTACAAATTTGTGTTCGGCATCAACGCACCCAAAGTGCAAATAAGTTCATTGTTTTTTTGCGAGAAGTCAATAGATCATACAGCATTGCGTAGAATATAGGCTAATGCAGAAGCTATAGCATAATTTGTACATTACCTGAAACGACTGACATGTAAGGACCACACTGTGCACACCATAAACTACTACAGTCCCTACAGTTCGGGGCATTTTATTGCAGCAAAGCAAGCCCATATCTCTCACTGAATCAGTGCCATGATGACTTACGAATTGTAATAATCTGCATGTGCGAAACATTCAAAATTTCGTTGAGGGCCGGTTCGCATAATAATGTCAGGCTAAAACTGGTCAGCAGAGCGACGAAGTTTGCCAACCCTGTTATAGACATAAATCACGCTAAACATGTGCAATTTTCACTCATGGTATTATTACACAACATTGAGACATAGCGCAAGGTTTCCAGTGATGCCCCTATTATCATGCGGATGCAGCAGTTTTCAGTTCCATATCCTCAAAGCGAGTATCCACCAAAAGTTGATCTAACCAATATCTCTTTTGCAGCTATTGAACCAACATCGTCCGAAAAATACACTTTCGAATGGCGACCTCAACAAGTTAGTGAGAAACTTTGCGACAAAGATCTGTCTTATTTGTGGCGTGATGAAAACAACGATGAAGAAGGTGCGAAAGAAGGTGAGATTTAAACATTCAGTGAAAGTTTACATAACAACTTTTAAACCTGGTTGAACTTCCTCGATGACAATAAAGCAAGTTTCCAAAAGTTCAGGTTTTTTTCCTTTGCAGCAGAAGATGTTTCGGTGTTGTTCAGTATGTGGGAACCAAAAATTTCAATAGACAATGAAAAATTTTCAGTTATGTTTGCTAAATATTATTGTGTTCAAGTAGCCAGAATAAAGATCCATTGCGACCTGCTCTGACTTTTCAGTTCCATGAAAGTTAATAATTGCGAAACGATAATATACTATGCAAGAGGCAACTATAGCAACAATTGGTTCTACTACTAGTTTTGCTGGAGTTGGAATTGTGGAAATTTTTAAAAATAAAAAATAGAGAATCCACTGATTTCACTCGAAAATGTAACAATTAAACTTGTCTTAATTCTTTTTCATGAATAAAAGCATTGCGTTGGATGAATAATAACTGAAATATGTGAACAGTTTGGTGAATATTTTGAAAACAGAACTTTCCACGATGTTCTTCCTAAACAATTTGATTGAAAACAGGAACCAAAAATTTCTTTAAAATTGTCGCTGACACAATTCTTACGCTTGCAGATGAACCAGCATGGCTTCCGCCAGTTGATGAAACAAAGTTACCTCTGCCCACACTTTGCGCTGCATCACATCACGGAAAAGTCACCACTGATGAGCATCAGGGAAACTCCATCAGTGGTTCTTTGTTTCAGTCGTTTCACTGCGACAAAGACGAGTGTTCAAACTCCCCAGAATGGAATTTTTACCACCGCGGCTCTTCTCACCAAAGATCTCCTCCTCCATCTCCACCAACTATTGTTGATTATCAATTCCTGCAGGATGCTTGTTGGTCAAATGCCCAACCTAGGACAGAGTTGGGTTACGACCAGCAAAGCATTCTTCGGCCTATTTCCATTCATCATCAGCCAAGTACCAGTCCTCAACACCTGACCAAGCTTGATGTTATTTTGCCTCAGATTGGACATTTAAGCCAATCAAATTCCCAACACGAACCAGCAACAAGGCTGACGTCAAAGTCGTCCACAGCTGAAAAGCATCCGTTTGCTTTTAACGAAGTAGATAAAAATAGTGAAGAACTAGTGAAAATCAATGAAAGTTCTGCTCTCAAAGTGATCACAACCCGTGAGGAGATGAAAGAAAAAGACCCGAGTTGCGAAAAACAATACTTGCCTTGTCAGCAGCGCAACTTCTATGACGAAAAATCATCTGGGAATCTGTTAAAACGTAAGTTAGATGGAACGTTTAAAAGTTTGCTACTTATAATTTATATTCAAATGGACTGGTTTCATCAGCGCTTTTTATAGACAGCGTCGTGGAAATAGCTAACAGAAGATAGTCGTGATTGTATATTGCTATTCCTACAAATAACTAGTTATGTGAAAGCATGTAAACATTTCGTGTGTGCAGGAATCTTTCATTATAATCGATATTTGGTGTTCTTTATGATAACATCGAATCGTCCATACGATCAACATCTTTTAGCGCTCTAAAAGTTATATCCACTCTTTTCACCAAATGTTTACCCAGTGAGTTGTTTTCAGAAACAACTTTTACCAGTGTTTTCTTCCGTCACATTTGTTTTTGAAAACAGTAACTTGAAGATTGCAAAATCGTGTGGCTTACTGTAATAATTTTAAAGCTTGCTGGTACAGATTTAAAATATTTTGCAGGTGAAGGAGATAATTTTGACGGTTGTTTCAACACCTTTTATTCGTCAAGCACAGAAAAGATGCCTCCTTCACCTCCTACCATCGTCCAGTTTGTGTCTTCATCTGACTCCGATGATTTCCCACCTTTGCAACCAATACCAAGATATAGCATTCACGATTTGCAAAACCATCACACAAGTCAAAGCACAATAACTCAAGAAGATTTCATTCTTTCTATGTCTTCCTCCCTCAGTTCTACTTCTCTTGATAGCTACAATTACCAGCAGGATGATGATGATTGGTTATTCGATGAAAGCATTGATCGTTCATCTAATCTGACCTTTACCTCGGATGCAGAGTTAGCGCAGAACTCCGACACATCAAGTCTGGATCAAACAACAAACAACAGGTTTTTATCTACGAACGAAACTCAATGGAAACCTCACGATTTCAATGACTGTTTTAAATCACAAGAAGCAGAAACAGTGAATAAGAGAAATGTATTCTCACCTTTAATAGAAGCAAGCGTCAATCAATTTTCTACCAAGGAAGTTTTTTTCAAAGGTTCAGACAGTTGCAAAGATAATGTTCTTTCCAAGTCTCAACCAAGTGTAGATATGAAGCAATTTGGAAAAAAATTTTGTTCGGTAAACTGCCAGGTCTCTGATCAATCAGTGGGGTTCATGGACCATCTTTACAACCAGGGTAAGTTTTGGTTTTGCATTGAATTTGTTTACGCCTTCTTCTCAGATGTTGCGAACATCATCTTGAGATAAACTGTTTATTGGTGAGAATTAGTTAGAGTATACTGTAAATATTCATGAGAATAAGATTATGATATTTTCTTGAGTAGATTTTGGCAGGGGCAGATCCAGTCTGTAACGTCAGGAGGGCCAGGGTTAAGGGGGCGACATCAGTATAATTTGGTAGTCAAGTCTCATTACAGGTTCACTACTGTAAGAGAGATGAAGAAAACTTTAGAACACTGCTGTGACAAAACAATCGACAAAATGGCCTTATGTCGGGAATGCTGTTTTCCGGATTGTACAAAATCATGGTGAACAAAGTTACTTTCTTAGGTTTTTAGTGGGATCGCCTCAATCTCCCTCCTGGATCCGACCTTGGCTTTTGGAAAGTTCATCAATAAAGTTCCATTTTGTCTGCATTTTTGAGCGATACTTCAACTAGATGAAACTGACCAAGCCTACTACGGAATTAGCTCGAATCTGAATTGAGATCACATTGAAATAAAATAGTGAATGCAGACTTTATTTTATGCTTTTGCAGGAGATGGAAACAAAAGGCTGACTTCTTCAACCATAAACCATCATGGAACGAACAAGTTTTCAGAAGCAACGTTTGTCGTGGATCAGAATGAACAAAAATGCTTTGACTTGAACGTTTATTTACAAAACAATTTTATGGATCTTGACTGTGAAAATACGTCATTTGATGACGCAGACAGGACTACGCAATTCGGAAAGTGCGATTACGTCAGTGACGATTTAACAAAAACGCCTCTTCCTCCGTCACCACCCACCATCATCGATTACCTCATTTATGACGATTTTGAGACTCCCCAAAAGATCTGGTCTGATCCTGAACAGATGTATTTTTATTTAAATCACAGGCAACAAATACTAAAACCTCAAGTTACAAGACATGAACCTCGGGCAAATATCATGAGTGGAAATGCACGATCAACTGCGGAACCTGCTCGTCTGAAAATAGTTCTTCCCGAAACTGGTACACTTGCTAGTAAGCCAACGATCAAAGCTAGAAACTCTATGATTCCCACCGCCACATCTTCCTTGTTTAAGGACTACAAAAGACAGACGGACAAAAGCAACCTTTGGAAATATAAGAATGATGGTTCATGTGGATGGAATACTGATTTTTTATGGAGATAAAATTTCATGCCATAAGATTGTTCAATAAACACAAGTCTTCCCCAAGCTGTGTCTGTTTTGCCTCATGAATAACACAAAAGTGCATCAAATATCTGACATTTCTTTGCCAAACATGTTTTGTGAAGTGCGATTAAAGCTTTTCTTTTCAATAAAAATCAGTATCTGATTTTGGTGTCACTGTTACTAATGTTTGAGCTATTCCATGTGTTTACTAAATATGATGTTCCTTTTACTTTTTTTTCGTACAAACCTCAGTGCATTTTTGATTTTCAAACAAAAATAGACACGAAAACCATTGATAGTATAAATTTAAGCTTGTTGCATACAAGTGGAATAACAGATTTAGAAACGAACTGCTACGTTGAATAACCTTGTCAACGTCAATGTGGGAAATCTGTGAATATGGATCCAATCTTTGTTAATGCCATGGATCTGGGATCAACATTGTAATACACACGTGGTGAGAGATTCATCACAATGATGGTGAGGCAAGCGACGGACTGTCCAGCAGTTTTAAAAACATGTTGCGTGGTCGAAGGAAACATCACATACAAGTGAAGGAGTTTGATTTCCAAGGGGGTTAAAGAAAAAAATTTTCCAGCAGGAAACCAAATGAACCAAATCACGGCACGGCTGATGTCGGGCCCGCAACAGGGGGCAGGGGCAAACCGGACAATTGCCCCTCCCTACATCTATTGTTGCGCAAGGCCGCAACCAGTTGATATTGTCGAAGGAGCAAAATGATGAAACTTATTGCTGTATCTAACAACGAAATAATTTTTTCGAAAATTTGTGGGCGAAATTGCCCGGTTTCCCCCTCTGGTTGACGGCCTGTTGCTGGGACTATAAATGCTATAAAAAGCAGAGCGATAATCTTTAGAAACAGTGGCGATTGTAGAATTGAAAAAGTAGAGGGGCCAACTAGGCCAAGGAAAAAGAAAAGCGCCAACATAAATGTCTATCCTACAAGGTGATTTGCCGTTATTTTGAAGATTGATTTGTTACGGTTAACCCTATCAAGCCCAACATAGGCTTGTGAATATCGTTAAATATGATCTTGCGTTATTACTCACTAGAGACACCTAAACGCCACTGCAGATGCAATCACACACGTGTACTGTTATGTCGAAAATTCTGTGCTATCCGTGCAACTTCCACAGCACTGCTCATGTAAAACGAAACAACACTTTCCGTATACAACTGTGCAGGACCCACATGAACGAAAACAGCTCCACGAAAGTGAAAACAATTCACATGAAAGCAAACTGGTTCCAACCACGAATTCCATCCTGACCCAGTGACAAGTAGGCTGGTAATAGTCAACTAGTTTCGTCAAAATATTCATACTACAAAGCAAATTTTTTTAAAAATAAACCATCTGCCAACAAATTGGTGACTACTGACTAATCCGCTTTTGCGGTAACTTACGGATACTTTGTGACTGTGGTGTAACCATTATTTCTTTAAATGCCTGGTGATCGCCTCGAAAGGAAAGACAGCAGTGAAAACAGGAATGCAATATGGAAAACTTATAACTGTCTCCAGATTTCAGAAGCCTCCAAAATGAAAACGAAAAACCAGTTTCAGGGCTGTTGCCAGTGCAGTCCATGAGTCCGCAGTCAGGGGCGTAACGAGGTTAGATGGGGCCCGGGGCAAGAAGCAAGTTTGGCGCCCCACTGTTCGAACGTAAGCTCTTTCGGAAGCAAATGTATTGCATTGAAGAAAGTGCTCGCGACATTGTTGGGAGTTTTCAGCGCCCCCCTAGTGACAGGGCGCCCGGGGAGTTGTACCCCCTTGCCCCTCTCGTTACGTCCCTGGCCGCAGTTTTTCTGCATCGTAGTTTTGCACCATAAAGGTGAGTGGATGCAGGGTCGGATTCACCGTTAGACTAAAAAGGCTTAAACCCCGATTTTCGGGGCCGGAAAACTTCGGGACGATTTCCAGCATTTTTTCCAGCAAAGCAATTGTATTTGTATTTTTGTTTTGGTTCAACGCACATTTTTTTACTATGCCACTAACAGAAGATCTATGTAGAACAGGGTCTCCAAACTTTTTCATCCGAGGGCCACATAAGTTATTACACAACAGTGCGAGCGCCCGACATCTTACGTAATGTGAAGGTTTCGGAATATGTTACATTCTACCAAATGAAAAAGTTTTTCATCAATTAATTTTTCATTATTTACAAAATGTATTCGCGGTCCGTAATTTGGAGACCACTGATACAGAAGAATGAGCGCAAAGGATTGAAGTGAATGACGATGAGCATTCTCTTTTTATGGCGTTGCGAATTATTTATTGCTACGTATAATGTGTGGAACAAAACGCCACCTGAATGTTTTTTCAGATTACACAAGGTCAGTGAGGTACTTTCGTTCAGCCCGGGTCGATACGGGGTAAAGGCAAGACCAGCCTGCACTGCAGCTGAGGCTTCATATATTCAATTGCGCAAAATGCAGTGGCGTATCTGTGCGGAATGACGCCAATGGCAAAGTTGAGGTGTGCGCCCTTTCTAATAATCTGTGTATTATGTATAGGCACAATTTTTACGAAAGTAAAAACAGTATGAAAATAAATGTTTTAAAGCGAAAAATATTTGTATTTATTTTTGCTTCGAATCTTCAGCAAATAAAATATAAATTATCCATAAGGACCATAACATACTTCTACACTCATTTGTTTCTATTATGAAAAACATCAAAACATTCAAATAACAACGTTCTCATAATTTATAGGCCTACATAGTGTTTCCTGACAAAATTGTACATCTTAGAAAAAAATCAAACAATACATTGCAACTGCAAACGACAATTTCTTTCAAAAAGAAACACATTTAATTTGAATTCTACAATAAATTATTTTATGCAAGTCATGTATCACTTGTGTTCGAAAAACACAATTCCATCCAAACATTAATATATCCAGCCTTTTCCGGACAAATTACACAAAAATGCCCCTTTCCTCATCAAAGCTAGATCACACAATCTGCCCTGACTTACTATTAGTCATTGAGGCACGGAGTTATGAAAGGACCAGTCTCAGCTTACCTTAAGCGTCTCCACGAATTTTGCTCGTGACGAGCCAGTCAATGACGTTGTCAGTCACTGACGTCATTTTGAGTCCGATTGTTCCTTCCGTTTATTTTCTAACAGTTGAAAATTAATGCAAAATTCTTAGCAGGTTTGTTTCGGGGGGGCATGCTGCTGCAAAGTTTTGCTATTCTGTATGCTGAACACGCTTTAGCTAGAAAGATAAAGTATAACAAAATTTTCAGCGATTTTGCAGACAAAAGTCCCGTCAATCGCCGACTGTGTACAGTAACAGGCTGTTAGGTGTCGTAAGAAGTACAGGTGCTTTACTCAGAGGGAGTTCTTGACACTTGCCTTGACACTTGCCAACAGTGCAATTGCACAAGGAACTCAGTATGTAATGAGAGTGTGGTCAGATAACTTCACCGATGGCTTTTTCGTTAGTTTCATTATGACTGCTTTTGTTCCTGATATCGAGGGAATTTAGAATAAAGTAATTTGATTATGAATTGGAACAACGTGTTCAGTGAATGTAGCGAGCACGTGTAGTCAGGGCCGGATTAACCATTGGGCAAACCGGGAAAATGCCCGGGGCCTCGCGCTTTTGGGGGCCTCGTGCTTGAATGTCAAAACACTCCTTTACTGGTTTTTCATGTTTTTAGGCTGTTCATCACGCGTCAAAATTGTAGAGCTTTTTGATTGCTGCGTTTAGCAAATAGGATTTCAAGAAAGTGACAACTTGGCATTTATCGTTTGTGAGTTAATCAAACCAAACAGCACCACGCCCTTTCTAACCCATTCGTCTGTGCCGGTTGAACCTCAATTCTCAATCTTTTGTCTGAAATGTTTTCTGCACTTCAGCTATCAGAAATGCTTTTTCTTTTCATAAACTTTCTACTATCCATTTTTTCGAGCACTTTCTATAAATAAGTCATAATTTGAGAACAAGTAGCGGTCAGAACAACATGAGCGGTGAAAAGACACTCTCGCAAAACTGTTTCAAGCAATGAGAAGTAGAACTATATTTTGACAAGGCTAGCGGACAACTTACCAAAGTGAGAACACCACTCAGGCTTAAAAACTGAGCAGATAAATTACGAAAACTCGCCACGGCAAATATAACTTTGCACTTTGTACTCACTAAGAAGTCAGAACTAAGCCTTAACAATACAGGCGTATTCCCGCAAGCCTGCATAGAGATATTCTAATAAGTCACGCATTTTTATACACTGTGAAAAGAAGCCTGCATAAGAGTCGTTTAATGAAGCTATTTATTCGGGCACGTTGATCACAGTCTCACTAACAACGGATTTTTCAACGTGGTGGAAGCACTGCTGCAAATTTACTCATGCTTCTTTTCACACAGTATACGTGGCTTAACGCTATCAGGAGTGTAATTGTCTCGCTGCACTACCTGCCAAGATGTCTGTGTTCAACAGTCACATGCAGGCAGTGCCGTGGCAAGGGTAAGTGAGGCCCCCCCCGAAATTTCACGTGGGGCCCCCCATACGCTATTGGCCTATTATTATGAATTGCAGTAAAAAG